>Ga0307477_10001138_pt1 | contig 23639 bp, 25 predicted proteins | sample atmos_gasesECM2C_FD_203316 | JGI IMG/M metagenome (GOLD analysis project Ga0307477, IMG submission 203316) | Hardwood forest soil microbial communities from Morgan-Monroe State Forest, Indiana, United States - atmos_gasesECM2C_515 | ecosystem: Environmental > Terrestrial > Soil > Temperate...
TGACAGGTGACCCAGATACGAAGGGTGTCTCAAGTTTGGCAAGCCAGAGCGATCAAGAGAAGCGAGAGGGTGAGAGCATGAACGATCAAAAGTTTTACTTCCGGGGAACGCTGCGATACTGATGTCGTAGGAAAGGCGCGGAAGCCGGGTCGCGGGCCAGGACTCCTGTGACCCGCCCCCGGTGTATAATGCGGCCATGCAAGAAGCCGGACGGGCCTGGGCGAAAGGTAAGCGTGGGTAAAACGACCTCACCACCCGCCCCGCGCCCAGTCCAAGAAAGGCGCGTTTTGCAAGGCTTTTCGCGCATCGCGCCCGTAGCTCAGCGGATAGAGCGTCTGCCTTCTAAGCGGGCAATTGAATTTATCAAATCTTGCCGGAGCCGACGCAACCCGCTTAAAAGTGTCGAGTTCGAGCAAAACGAGCCAAGCCGTTTTTCTCCCTTTTATTCGCCTTCTTTTCGCAAATTGCCCGCTTTTGCCGCGACTTGTACTACGTTTTTACTACGGCAAGAGGACACCTGCCTTACAGACAGGTGACCAGCGTCGGAAGGCTGCGGGTTGTCGCCATCTTTCACCTGAAGTGCTCATTTCGAACGCCGCTTCTTGCGTTCAATTCCTTTGTTTCCGTTGCTCCTTTTCCGGTTTCTCGATAGCTCTGCAGGGCGTGTTCGGAAGTAATGCGCCCGCTTGAGCAACGCCGAGATTCGATGCTGACTAAGATTCAGCACGCGAGCTCACCAGATCCAGCTGAATAGGTCCTGGAGTAAACTCCAAATTTGGAGTTCTGTTTTGGGGCGGTGAACAGAACTTGCCGGACAATAGCTTTCGAATGGCCGACCACTCCCCAGAAGCCATCGGGTTTCACTGTGCACTGACGAACGTCGGGTTTCAGGTTGCGTTCACTGGCCCGACGAGAGCGTTTATGGCTTAAGCGCGGTGCCTACTCTGACGTCACTGCCTTCAGATAGCGGTAATAGAAATCTACTCCTTTGAAGAAGGAATCAACGCCCAGTCTCTCATCCCGGCCGTGGGCGCGGTTGTCGTCGCGGTCAATGGCGATGCCTGCGATTCCGTAGGTCGGCAGGTCCGCACTCATGGTGTAAATGCCGTCGGAGGCGCCGGTAGCCATATCAGGAATCACCGGCGTGCCGGGCCACATCTCGGCGGTGATTTTTTCAAGCGGTGCAAACACGTCGCGGCGCAGCGGCGGAGGCGGGAAACTCTTCCGGTCGGGAGCGCTGTCGGAAATGTTGTCGAGGTCGTTGACGTAGCGCACCGTAATCTTCGGATCGGCAAGTAATTTGATCATCTCTTGCCGGCCTTCTTCCGCAGAATGCCCGGGTACAATTCGGCAATTCACATTGGCCTCGGCGCGCTGAGGCAAGGCATTGTTGGCGTGGCCGGCGTTGAACCGAGGGTCGCAGTGTCTCCAAATCCTCAGGCGGGTGGAAATGAGAGCCCACGAAATCTGTGCTACTCCGTTTAGCGCCAGGGGCCGGCGGGTTTCCACTGTTGCGAGAACGAGCCTTCTTCGTGGAGGGCCGCGACGACGGGAACTAGAAAAGTCTTCAGTGTGTCGATGACACTTTTGAATTCCGTCTTTGCCATATAGGTTGCATTTCTTCGCGCAGAACGCCGTCCATTGCCTCCTCTTGCTCTCGTCGTCATAAAATTCGGGTGTGAAGGCGAGCGGCATGCCTTCGGTGGGCAGTTCGGTGCCGCGAGTCCGGAATGTTTTTCGAATTGCTTCGCTGAGAGTCTTGCCGTCGAACGCGAGCGTGCGGGAGTGGACCTGCAGATCGTAGAAGTCTTTCATCCGGGTGTTGGCGATGCCAAGCTTGACGATGGCCTCGAATTTTTCCGCGACGACGGTCTCTTTTGGATACGCGAGCAAGCGCGGACCGGGAGCAGGAAGCAGCGTGGGGTATTCGGTCTCGACCGGACCCGGAGTGATGGCGTCCCCGAAGCCGATGTCGATCTGGATGGGGATCCGCGCGCGATCGAGATAGGCCGTGAATGTCACGCGCACACCTTCATAGTCGGCGTCTTCGGTGATGTGCTCAGCTTTGACGGAGTCGGGATCAAAAGTGAGGCCGTCAGGTTCCACTTCCATCACGCAGAGTGTCCGGAAAATGTGAACGAAGCGCTCTGGCGCGTTGTCCCCGCGTGCGAGAAAATCGGCGTCTCTCGTCGGGCGATAGGTTTTGTGGGTCCACAACTCAAAGAGCAGTGCGCCTTTCAGGACGAAAACGTCGCGATGGGCAGAGCGGCTGAGGCGGTAGAGGATTCTCTCCAGGCCGTATTTGACGAGGATTAGACCGAAATCGTCGTTGCGGGCGCGCGCGAGGTCGAGAAGTTTCTGTCTGATGGAGGCAGGAAGATTCTTCGGTGGCGGGTTACTCAATTAGAGCGACTCCAGGTACGGACGCATTACGTTGGCGACACGGCAGACCTTGGCGGCGGCCCAAAGTTCGTCCATGGACGCCTTCTTGAGTCGGCGCGATTCCTTCAGAGCCTCGATGGCTACGTCGAGCCCGATTTTATTCCGGAACTTGAAACAGTCGGCAACGGTCTTGGCTGGATTGAAGAGGCGAAGCACAAAACCGGCGACAGCGTATTCCGACACTCCAAAGTGAAGGGACGGACCGCACATTCGCGCGAAGCGAACAGCAGGAGAGGAAATCTTGGGGGCCCAACCCTTATGAGCAATGGCCATCCACACTTCCCGCGGAGATTGGGTCGTGAGGTTGTGAAAGCGAAGTGCGGAGACCAGGCAGATGACCCCTTTCGGAACCTGATAAGCCGCTTCGATGAGGGAGGCGTGTTCGGTTGGAGAAAAGTCCGGAGAGGTGTACAGGCCGCGGGCGATCTTTTCGAGATGTCCTCGGCGAGCCAGCCTAGGCAGGTAGTTCCGCGGAACGCCGAGCTCGCCGGCATCTTTGGCAGTTACGAAATGACGTTTTGCAGCTAGTTTGCGGAGCCTCTCGGTCTTGGATCTGGGCATGGCAGCCTCGGAAGTAGTGTATCAAATCCTCGGCAGATGTAAATAAGTGCCTAGGAGTTGTAACGCGCTGGACGAGCCGGGTGAAGCAGCGGTGTCCTTACAACGGTATCGTAAACCATTGTTGCTATACATTGACTTGTGGTAGTCAGGTACAACGGTCTAGGGAACCGTTGGTCGCCGGTGACATCGGCTGCTGCGGTGGGAGAACAGACGAAAACTCAAGGACGGTATTTCTCGAGGCGTCTGGTGCCAGAACATCTCCCAAATAGGTTCACTTCCGGGATCAACTTGCCGATCAAATCCAATCGTGGCGATGGACTTCTTTCGCCGCTTGACCATTGCCATGCTGACCAAGCGATCTTGTATCTTTCATGGATTTTCAAATGCAGGTGGCGGCCATCGACTGGCGTGCCACTGTCCCACTTCGCCAGGGCGACTTGCTCCGCAATGGCGAGCCTGCGAGCAGATGTCTCCACCAGCGGGCTGAAGCATATCTTTAGCGTTCTGGGGGTACGCGCTGCCTTCCAAGCAGATACTCCAGGCTACCAAGAATGTCAGTTTCTTTTTATCAAGTCGCACTGTTCTTATCCCCGATTATTTATTTCGTTCGATGTTGCACGCACTACGTGCGTTTCGGTATAGCTCCAAGAATCAGCGGGATTTGTCGAGGACCGCGGACGGATCCTTTCGACCACTGAAGGGTTACACTAGGAGCCTGGGTGAATTCAGAGATGCGGCGGAGCCATTCTTGAAGAGCGACCGTCATTTCCATGGTTGCCAGTGTTGCTCCGAGGCAGCGGTGGATCCCCACCCCAAACGCAACATGCGGATTTGGCGACCGATCTAGGATCACGCGATCCGCATCGGGAAACCTTTCTTTGGCTACTGGAAAAGCGAGCAGAACCATCTCGCCTTCCTTGAAGCGGCAACCGCTGATCTGTGTCTCTTTGACAATTTCACGCGCCACTGTTGCCGGTGCATAAGCGCGAAGAAACTCTTCGACTGCTGCCGGGATCAGGTGGGGTTCGGCAGCAAGCCTTTTTCGGTCTTCTGCGTGGGTGGCAAGATGTAACAGGCAAGAACCAATGGCACTCCAGGTCGTGTCGATACCCGCGAACAGCAATAGCCTCAATGTACCGCTGACATGGCCGTCGCCAAGTGGCTGTCCATCGATCCGCGCGTTAATCAGGTGAGTGATCAGATCTTCCGAACCTGTTCAAGGGTGCGGCGGTCGTCGCCGCGACCAAGCCCGGCCCGTTCGAGGAGTTCTACGCGGAATTGTTGGCCAAGGGCATTCGGCCGGAGATGGCGCGTCTGACTTTAGCCAGGAAGATTGCCACCATCGTGTTGATTGTGTGGAAGAGAGGAGTGAGCTTCGACGCCCAATATCTGAAACCACAAACAGTTTGAATGTCTCTGAGCGCTGCCGCTCCATCCCGGGAATTTTCTCTGGTAGTGGCCGTCAGGTTCTCGAGACACTCTGGTTCGAGAGCGAGTCTCAGCTGATAAGTTAGGCGCTGCGTGCTTCGGGCGCCGAGTCTCACAGACGACCCTAGGCCCTCTCGGACCACCAGAAATAGCTATGGGCCACGAGTCCCGGATGGAACTATGGTCGCCATCTGACCACCGTACTGCTTGCTGGTTTCGGAACGGACAGGCTTCGTCGCGAAGAAGCGATGAAAACCGCTGGACGAGAAAACCCCAACAACTCCGAATTCTCTCGCCTGCTCTCCGAGCAGTAGCTGGTTCGGGGCCTGCAAATACCGTCCGCTTGGGATAGACACACACCGCTTCACAAATCAATCTACGTGATGCCAGACCAGCGTCCTGCCGTTTACGTTTTGCAAGATGAGAGAGATTTCTGTGTTATTTCGTGACCTGACCTATATTTTTCTAGCTGCGGTAACCGGAGGTTTATTGGCTTGGCGCCTTCGCCTGCCCCTGATTCTCGGGTTTGTGGTTGGTGGAATTGCGATCAGTCCATTCACACCGGGCCCTCAGCTGGCTGACGTACATAGCTTCGGGGCATTGGCCGACGTGGGTATTTCTCCTGATGTTCTCGATCGGGGCTGAATTTTCTTTTCCGGACCTTGCGCGGGTGAAAAAGGTTGCGCTCATTGGCGGGCCGATCGGAATTCTCTGCATGGTCGGCATTGCAGTCTGCATAGCAAGGATCTCGGGATGGACCATGACCCAAGGCGTCGTCATCGGCGCGACGATTTCAGTCGCAAGCACGATGGTCTTGGCGCGACTGCTAAGCGACAGCGGAAAGTTGGGGGCGGAACACGGACGTGTAATGATCGGGATCACTGTGGTGGAAGATTTGGCAGTGGTTTGCATGATTGCAGTCCTACCGGTATTTAGCGGTTCGGAAGACGACGCCGCCAAGGCAGCGTGGACTCTTGGCCGGGCGCTGGTCCTTCTGATTCCTATGATTTTCCTTGCGATCACGATGATCCCGAGGCTCCTGCGAAGGACGAAAGAAACCAAAGCACAGAGTTGTTCTTGCTGGTCGCAATTGCAATTTCTCTCGGGACTTCGGCCCTCGCGCAAGCCGCGGGACTGTCGATTGCGCTTGGCGCGTTCCTTGCCGGCCTTTCCATCAGTGGCTCGGAGGATCTGCACCGGGCGCACGATCAGCTTGTTCCGCTTCGCGATGCCTTCGTGGCTCTATTCTTTGTTTCGCTGGGGACTCTGATTGAGCCGAGAGCTCTCGCGGCTGGCTTACCTCTCCTTGGAACCATGCTTGGGTTCATCGTCGTCGGGAAGTTTGTCATCTGGTTGGTCGTCGTGAGATTGTTCCGCTATCCCCTCGCGACCGCAATCGCCGTAGCCGCCGGATTGACGCAGATCGGCGAACTCTCATTCGTTCTCGCGAAAGGCGCTTGGTCGGCGGGACTGATACCGGAGCAAGTTTTCACGGCGACGCTCGCCGCATCGCTAGTTTCAATAGCAGTGAACGTGTTTGTCTTCCGCGCGACGCTGAGATGGGCGGATCGAAGGGCCCCGGCTACAAGCGAAGTAACTGCGTCAGTGGTTGGGTAGGGGTTGAGGGCAGCCCGCGCCACTTGGCAGGCAATCAAATGTGCGCGAAGAGACCCGCGGCGCGCTTTCCCACACGGTGGACTGTGAGTAGACTATTGCACACGGCGGCACCAAATGATTGAAGAAGAGAAGGAAGCTCGAGCAATCCCTCCGGTGACAAGACGCCAGCGATTGGGATCTCGTGCGGCTTTGCTGGCTGGGTTCGGAGCGTTGCTAGCGGTGATGGCGATTATTTGCGTCGACTCGCTGCTTACGATGCGGGAATTCGAAACCAGCAATATCCAGATTCGGCAAGATTTTCTTAATCGGGAACGCACGCTCGAGGGCGTTCGAGCCGGCCTGTACGAATCCGGAAACATCATTGAAGCCTATACCGAGTCACCCGCGGAGACAAAAAGAACGTTCGAGACTCAGCTTGAATCCATCCAGAACGATACGGCAGCTCAATTGCAAACTCGCATCGACGCTCTGCCGACGGACGGCAAACCGGCGTTTCAACATCTAGACGCTGAGATGGCGAAATATTGGGCGACCATCTGGTCAATTGTGACCCGCGACCGGCCCGCAGCGCATCCTCAGAGCAGCTCGGAAGTGCGAAGCGATTTAAAGTCGCAACATGCGGAAATCCTGGCGCTCACCAAGGATATCAGCGCCGTAAATGAAGGGGACTTGGAAGAAACAGACCGGAGAACTACGGAGACATCTCTTCAGTTCCGGCGCCGTCTGTTGCTGGTTTCCGGGATCGGCTTGAGTTTCGGGTCCATTCTGGCTGCCGCGACGGTCATCTACGCCGGCCGTCTGGAAAGAAATATCGCGGAGAAATATCAAGAGAGCCTACGGGCTCAGCGTGAATTGAAACAACTCTCGAAACGTCTCGTGGATGCCGAGGAACGAGAACGGCGCGCAATTTCGAGGGAACTGCATGATGAAGTCGGCCAATCTTTAAGCGCGCTTCTTTTGGATATCAAGAACTTGACTGAGACGTCTGGGGACAAAGCCGCATTTCGGCAAGGCTTACAGAACATTAAGACGCTTGCCGAAAACTGCCTGAATGAGGTGCGCGACATGGCGCTCTTGCTGCGCCCGTCCATGCTGGATGACTTGGGTCTCGTCCCGGCGCTGGAATGGCAGGCGCGTGAAGTGTCCAAGCGGACGGGCATAGTGGTCGACACGATCGACGAAAATGTTTCGGACGATTTGCCGGATGAGCTCAGGACGTGCGTGTACAGAATCGTACAGGAGGCGTTGAGCAATTGTTCGAAACACGCCTATGCCAAGAAAGTTCAGGTGCGCGTGAGGCAGGATTCAAGTCACCTCCGGGTCAGCATAGAGGATGACGGCAAGGGGTTTGATCCTCTCCGAGGCCGAGGCCTAGGACTGATCGGCATGAATGAGCGGGTGATGCAGCTGGGCGGGGCCTTGAGAGTGGATTCAAATCCTTCCGAAGGCACGCGCCTTGAGGTGGACCTGCCTCTTCCCGACTCACCGGTCAAATAAGGAGGAATGGGTTCATGAAGAAACTCAGAATCCTGCTGGCTGACGACCACGTCGTAATGCGCACGGGTTTGCGCGTTTTGCTCGAGCGCCAACCAAATCTGGAAGTGGTAGGGGAAAGTGAGAACGGGCGGGACACGATCAACCTGGTTGCGTCGGTCAAGCCAGATGTGGTGGTAATGGATGTCGGCATGCCTGTTCTCAACGGCATCGAGGCCACCAAGACGATTGCTACTGAGCATCCCAACGTTGCCGTCGTCATCCTCAGCATGCACGCGGACGAATCGTATGTGATGCGAGCTTTGAAGGCCGGAGCCCGCGGCTATTTGCTGAAGGACTCGGCTCCCGCCGACCTGCTCGGCGCCATTCAGGCGGTTTCGCAAAACAAGTCGTTCTTCAGCCCCAAGGTCAGCCGGATTCTCGCAGAGGACTACGTCCGGATTCTCAAACAAAAGGGTGGCGTCGATTCGTATGACTTGCTCACGGCTCGTGAGCGAGAAATATTGCAACTTGTCGTCGAAGGCAAGGCCAACAAAGAGATAGCTACGACTCTCAACATTAGCCCCTACACCGTGGAGACTCATCGCAAGCACATTCTGGAGAAGCTGAATCTGCACAACCCTGCCGAGCTCATCCTGTACGCCGTGCGTAAGGGAATCATTTCTTGACCCGGTAAGGCAAGCGCTTCGGTTTCCTGTCCGTCGCCCTACTCCTGGTGGGACTCCGGAATACCGCCTCGAAGGGATATCCCTGGTATCCCCATTGCCCTATTCTGCGAAACGAACCCGCAGTGTCCCGTCTCGATGCGGCGAAGGGGGAAGAAAACTTTTGACTAGGAGGCACGTGATGACCGCACATTCGGCAACAGTCATGGAGCGAATTAAGGAAACGGAGGCCACGGCGAAGGGGGAACAAGGAATCTTCAGCCGATCCTCCGAAACGTATGAACTGATCTCTCGAAGGGCGTTCGAGTTATTTGAAAGTCGTGGGGCCGTACCCGGGCACGACAGGGAGGATTGGCTTCGCGCTGAATCCGAATTGTTGCACCCGGTTCCCCTGAGCCTGATCGAATCCATCGGGGAATTTGTCGTTCAGGCGGAGGTGCCGGGATTCCGCAAAAAGGATCTGGAGATCAGCGTGGAGCCGCGGCGCCTTGTAATTTCGGGCCTGCGCGACGCCTGGCTACAAAGAAAAAATGCGCAAGTTGTCTACTCCGAGGTAGTTGCCAATCGCCTCCTACGGACTGTCGATCTGCCGTCCGACGTCGATACATCAAGAGTCAGCACGACTGTGGAGGATGGGGTACTCAACGTCGAGCTTCCGAAATCGCAGGATGCGGATTGAATGCTTGTCGGGCCGGCCTCGATCAATCTGACAGTTTTCTGATCCACTGCCCGGTGATTCGGTAGGGCAAGTGAGTCCAAGCTAGGAAAAGAGGAAAGCCAATGCGAGACCGTTTGATATCGCTGCTTCCAGGCGCGCTGATGACGGCGCTCACCTGGGCAATTCTTTGGACCCTTTTGGTGGCTGGAGTGGAGTAATCCAATCGGGTGGGTACCAGCCCGCCCACGCGTCCGACCAGGCAAAGTTGACACGGATGCGCTTGCCTAGCGACCAAACTGTCACAAGCGGTGATCCCGCTGCCCGTAGGCATCTTGCGGTGGACGCGAAGCTGAGCGCGTTGGCTAACCAGCAACTTGGGTGTGCTCGACGGCATTATTCGACGCCCACACGCTCCAGGTCTTCAGCGGAAACCTTATTTTCTTCCGAACATTTGCGAACGCGGCCGTTCAGAATGCTTTCCAGAGCAGCCGGCAAATTCGTTGATCTCAGCAATCGCCGATCCAAGCACCGCTCGCCGTGCTCGATCACCGGCAACCACCGGCTCCCCTGTCCCGATTTGGCGCAGAAAATCAAAGAAGAAGACGAGCCTTCGAGCCAATCCAACAGAGGAAATGCTACGCGGTCCGCCAACTGATACTTGCACAGCACGAGATCGAAATCCGTTTGCGCTAGCCGGCTGCACGCACCCTCATAGGAAGTAGCCACCTCAAAAGTGCAGCCCGTCTTCCTGAGCCAATTCCAAAGGGTGGTGGATCGCGCCGCCGTGTCACCCACCAAAAGCACAGTCATTTCTGTCTCGCTCATAATGCTCCTCCTCTCAAAAATTCGGCACGCTTGGATTCGGCATCCTCGAAATCTCTTAACGCACGTGGTTCCAGGGCGTGGCGCACTACCCGCGGGAGCTCGCCGGGGATCGGTGGGTATGCCAGGAAGTCGAACGCTCCAGCGCTCATCGCCTCAAAGTAGTCCGGCCAGTCGCCTACTAGTGAGACGACAATGACTGGAGCCTTCGTCTGCGATGTCTCCGTCGCGTTCAGGAGGTCCTCGTACTTGCCGTCGATCAGACGGTCATCGCATACCACCAGGCAGATTTGCTGACGTTTCAGGATTCGTCTGCTTTCGCCCACAGTGAAGGCACGAAATGCCCCAAGGCCGCACTGGGCGATAGTGTCCGCGAGAGTCTGCTGCACCACTTCATCGGAACTCACCACGAGCGCGTAAAGAGAGCCCACTTTCCGCGGGGAGCGGCGTGCGCGTTGGGGCTGTGTAAATACGCAGCCGCCACGCGTAGATTCGCCGCTACTCGGAGCTTCATGAATCGTTGGAACTGCCATGTTTTGGATCATCTGCTTTTCCTTGCTTTGGGTGCTCCTGTTTGGGAGAACCAATCATCAACAGCCTAAAGGCGTGCCCGCCGCGGGTGTATCCCCTCGGTTGGGTATTCGGGGACTGAGGCCTGGTGATGCCCACTTTCCGCACGGGTACCAACGCGAGAATCGTTTTGAGAAATACGAAAAACAGCGGTCCGAGGCACGGTGGCTGCCTTGCCACGAAATGCCGCGCCGCCACGCTTCGGTGTCCGAGTCGGATCAATTGGTGACCAACCAACGTGTTTTCTTTTCCTAACCACTGGGAATTCCTCGCCCCTTCTCGAGCCCGCACATGCCCAGCTTTGGGACACAACATACCGTCCCGGTTGGATATCCGCGCGTTGCGCTTCCTTCTAAGCTCTCGTCTGCAAGAAGCAACAAGACTGAAGTGCGCAGAAAAAACAGCCGCGCGGTGAAACTTGCGGCAAGCTCGCACTTCAGAAAAAAACCCCTACGAGAAGGCAAAGGACGTGTTTCAAAACCTGCAAAACGAGTTGGAACCTGAACGTGATTGATGCCGGGCGATGGCTCTTCGGGAAGTGGGGAATCGGACGTACTAAGGCGTTGTTCGGAAAAGAAGCTCCGCGTCCCCCACGTGCCCGCCATTACAACCGTACTTCGCAGCGAGACATACCGGGAACGCGGATGGGTTGGGTGAGTCGTTGAAAGGATGCAGAGACGTTGGGAGACGATTTCATGAAAGCCTTGAACAAGATTTGCGACGGCGGTCTGATTACTACCGCCCTTACGATATCGGCCATTGTCGCCGCGTCGGCGTCTCCAAGCACGGCGAAACGTGCGCCGTCTGGACACGAAGAGCAGAAACCATCCATATCTGTCGAAACCACACTCGTGAATGTCGATGTGCTTGTCACGGACCAGGACGGGCGAGTTCTCGATGGCCTCAAGAAGGAGAATTTCCGGATCCTCGATGAAGGCGCGACGCGAACGATTGAACACTTCGAGCAAGCCGGCGCGCCGCTCACGATCGCGATCGTCATGGAATATAGCGGAATTGCCTCGAACCGGTACGCCTACAAAGCGGCGTCCTGGGGATCGAGCTTTCTGGATCAGCTTGATCCGCTGGACTGGGTCGCACTGGTCACCTACGACGCCAAGCCCACCGTCAGGCTGGACTTTACCCGCAACAAGGCCGAAATGCGGCGGACGATCAGCACGCTTTCCTACCCGATTTTTCGCGAGGCGAGTCTCTATGACGCCATCACGGATACCCTGGACCGCCTGGACGGGATTAAAGAAAAAAAGGCCATCCTGCTGTTGTCGACAGGTGCCAACACAATGAGTGCTGTCACATTGGACGACACCCTCAAGAGAATCAAGAGGAGCGATGTAGCGATTTTTTCTGTCGCTTTGGCGGAAGCCGAGACCCAACCCTCTCTCGTCAACCGCATCAACTATCTCCAAGCCAAGAATCAGCTTCAGGCATTCGCAAACTTGTCCGGTGGGAGCGCCTGGTTCTCTCGCTTTGACGGGCAGCTGCCGGAGATCTTTAAAGGTGTCGGTGCCTTCCTCCGCAGCCGATACAGCATCGGGTTCTCGCCGGAGAAGCTGTCGCACGACGGCAAATATCACAAGCTGAAGATTCAGATTGTCCGGCCAGATGGAAGTCCCCTGATCATCACCACGCCGGAGGGGAAACGTCAGAAACCCAGCGTCTACGCGCGCGAAGGCTACACCGCGCCCGGCCAGCGCGCGAGAGATTGAGCACGAAAGGTGGTCAGGCCCTGAAATAGATCTTGCAACGGCGACTCCTGACGGAGCGCAGAAGGGAACATCCAATGAACGGCATATGGAGAAAGGTTTTGGCTCTCGGGCTCTGCGTCTCGATCCTAGTACCGCCGGTGGGAGAGGCTGCTTCACAACCACAATCGAAGCGCCCTCTTTCGTCTCCTGAGTTATCGCTGCGCGAATATCTGCAGAAATCTTATCAGGAGCTCTTCGAGCTTGCTCCCACGCTGGAGTTCAGCGCAGCCGAGATCGAGGCTCAGCGCAATGCCCTGAAGAGCAGTAAGGACATGTGCGTGGACCGGTTCGAGAATCACGTGAAGCAGTACGACAAGCAAATTGACGCGGCGCGCAGCGGGCTGAAGAATACCGGCACGCTAACCGATGCGGAGCGAAAGCAGGCGCATTGCAACATTCAGAACCTCGACTTATTGAAGAGCGAGGCGGAAGTGCTCGGGAAGCAGGCGATCCCGACGGCCTACGACAATCTCAACGCGAAACTCGATGTCATCAAGCTGTGGCCCGCTCAGGACCAGCAGATTCAGCAGGAAATCGCGAACGGCTCCTACCACACGCGGCGCTGGGGAGACGTCAAGGACATCGGCTACCGTCAGATCGAACCCAACCAACGGGACGATGTGAAGCGCGGCGCACAGGCAGTCGAAGAAATGAAGCGGGTGGGGCTCATGCCCCCGGCGGTCGAGGACCAGTCGATTCAACAGTACGTGCGATCCGTCGCTGAGCGCATTGCAAAGCACTCCGATCTCAAAGTTCCGCTTCATGTCGAGGTGCTTCAGTCGCGCGAGATCAATGCCTTTGCCTTGCCCGGCGGATTCATTTTTGTCGAACGCGGGTTGTTGGAGGCGGTCGATGACGAATCCCAGCTGGCCGGCGTTTTGGCGCACGAAATTGCGCACGACACCGCCCGCCATAGCCACAAGCTGATGAAGCGAGCCACGATCGCCAGCCTCTTCTATCAGGCCGCGCAAATTGCCGCTATCGTTCTGACCGGCGGAGCTGCTGGAATTGGCTTGTACTATGCCATTCAGTACGGGTTTTACGGCCTGGGACTGGTCCTTGATCTGAAATTGCTTGGGGTCAGCCGCGATTACGAACTGGAAGCCGATCAGCTGGGAGTCCAATACGCGTGGAACGCAGGATACGACCCAACCGGCTTCATCCGTTTCTTTGACAAGATGGCCACCAAAAAGGGCTACGTGAATGGCGTCAGCTGGTTCCGGACGCATCCACCGTTCTATCAGAGGATGGTGCAGTCGGAGCGCGAGATCATGTTTCTGGAGCCGAAACCAGAAGCCGCCATGCAAACATCGGCGTTCGAACAAATGAAACGGGATCTGGCGCCGGTCGCAGCCAAGGCGGAGAGTGAAGAGGCAGGAAAGCCCAGCCTTCTCATTACACGTGAAGAGGGATGTGAGATTCCCACGAAAATTGAGTATACGCCGGATCAGCCGATCGAGAATCTGTGCTCGTCGCTGCCACGGAACACGGAAAATATCGCGCAAAAATAGGGGAGGTGATCTCCTCCGCCGCGAGCCGATAACATCTACATAAAGGAGAAAATAGTGAAATACGTAACAACAATGCTCATCCTGGCGCTCCTGAGTTTGCCATTGGCGGCGCAACAGAAGGAACAGCAGAGGGTGCAGAATGCCGGCGTCGTGATGAAGGAAATCCTGAACATCCCAGACGGCATCCCTCAGCAACTTCTCGATAAGGCGGAGTGTGTCATCGTTCTTCCCTCCGTCATGAAGCTGGCATTCGGTTTTGGGGGGAGTTACGGCCGAGGCGTAATGACTTGCCGCAGCGGGGGCGAATTCTCTGGGTCGTGGGGCGCTCCCGCCATGATGGCGCTGGAGGGAGGCAGCTTCGGACTGCAGATCGGGGGACAAGCCACGGATTACGTTCTCTTAGTGATGAACCCCAGAGGCGCCGATTCCATCCTCTCCAGCAGAGTGAAGCTGGGCGCGGGAATTTCTGCGTCCGCTGGGCCCAAGGGCCGCGATGCCATCGCTGCGACTGACGTAGTGCTGCGGGCAGAAATCCTCAGCTACTCCAGGTCGCGCGGTTTGTTTGCTGGCGCTTTCCTCGATGGCTCGACGCTGCGGCCGGATAACGAAGCCAACAAGAAGCTCTATCACCGAAGAATCGGCCCTAAAGAAATTGTCCTGGCAGGTAAAATTTCTCCGCCATCAGCGGCCGAGCAGCTACTATCCGAGCTGAATAAGCGTTCACCGAAGAATCTATCAAGCTAGTACCATCGCCAACAGGTCGGATTGATAATTGCTTACTGGCATGCTTCGTGGACTTCGAGGCAGAGCAACCACGTTAGGCAATCCGTCTTATTGTTGCGATTCAAGTCGCCCGGCCCGGGTGGTCGATTGACGCGCAATGCAGTCGTCAAGAGGCACCCGTCTCCAGGCAGGGATATTAGGGGAATTTAGCATATGACGGAGCATATGTTTCCCTTCCTTGATTACTGGTGGTTTTACGTCGCTTTTACCGGCTTGGTCGTCGCGTTCCTGGCGCTCGACCTCGGTGTGTTTCATCGCAAAGTGCACGTAGTTGGATTTCGTGAGGCATCCGGCTGGACTGCGGTCTGGGCCGCGTTGGCTTTGCTGTTCTGCGTTGGCCTGTACAAATATGCATTCTGGAAGTTTGGCGCGACAACGGGGAAACAAATTGGGGTGGAGTTTCTCACCGGATATGTCGTTGAGTGGTCGCTTTCGCTCGACAACATGTTCGTGTTCGTGCTGGTGTTCCGCTATTTCCGAATTCCCGCGTTGTTGCAGCACCGTATTTTGTTTTTCGGCATCCTGGGAGCGCTGATCTTCCGCGGCGTCTTCATCGTTCTCGGCGCCGCGCTGCTCCAGTATGGTTGGGTCGTAATCCTCTTCGGCGTTTTCCTGATTTTCACCGGCATCCGGATGATGTTTTCCGCGGAGCGCCTGGTCCAGCCCGAAAAGAGCCTTGCGTTCGGGGACTACGAAGACTGTTGTCCGTGGCGACGGAGTCTGAAGGGCCACGATTCTTCTCGTGGCGGAACGGAAAACTGTGCGCCACGCCCATTCTGCTGGCGCTCGCGTTCATCGAGGCGACTGATATTCTTTTCGCCCTCGACTCCGTTCCCGCCATCTTTGCCATCACCCGCGAGCCGTTGGTCGTTTACACGTCGAACGTGTTTGCCATCCTAGGCCTGCGCGCGATGTATTTTCTGCTGGCCGGCGCCCTTGCGAGCTTTCACCTGTTGCGTTACGGCTTGGCTCTGATTCTAATTTTCGTCGGACTCAAGATGTCCTGGCTCAACGCTGCTTGGCAGGGGCATTTCCCAACCACGATATCCCTCGCCATAATCGTTGGAATTCTGGCGGTATCCATCGGTCTGTCTTTCGTTTTTCCCGCTCCCCGCACGCCGAAAGACCTGCTGATCAGCCGGCCGGATCGCTAGGGAAGATTCCTGCGGACTAAGGCGTCGCGCTTCATTCACGCCTACGCGTGAAGTGTTCGAGGCGACTCGTGCTGGAGACGGTATTCCTCCCCCACAAGGGCGCGCAGAGCATCTTGTGCTCCAGGCACTGATGCAGCCCCGGTTTCCTAAGCTCAATACACCGGCCCCCGTCGTAGGCAGGCAGAGACAAACGCCGCATCGCGCGATTGCTCGTTTTGTTGGATCGCGCCTGTGGAACACGATGTGCGAAATTGAACTTAGAACGACCTAATGCCTCTCTTTTTTCGCACGCCATGTAGCTAGATTTGAGCTTCAAAATGCCCTCCCGTTGGGATAACCGCCCGTCACCGTCCCTTCTATGCTCACCACTGAAAGTTGAAAGGGCACTGATGTGCGAGCTGGTAAGCAGTTGTAAGGAAGTTGTCAGCCAGCCGCGGCGTCAGAAAAAACTAGGACCGGAGGAATCAAAAATGCGACTTAACTTGAAACGGATGATCGTGGCTCTTGCAGTAGTTGCGCTTCTTGGAACCGGATCGGTGTTTGCTTCTCCGCCGACCCCAGCGCCTGACTCATCGGCCTACTTCTCGGAAAGGGCATCAGTGCTCCTCGCCGAGATCCAGAAGGAAACGACAGCGCTAAGGCTCCATGCAGATAATCTGGGGACCTTTGCCCGGAACCCCCAATATAGCTGGCAAAGCCATGCTACCTATCTGGACCGAGTCAAAGGCCACATCAACGCAGTAGGGAGCCGTATTGCCGAGCTGCAGCGGATACGTTACGCCGTACTTCCCTGGCAGCAGCAGGCCATCGCTGAGGTGACCGCTCACGCGGCGCAGATCGCGGCTAGCACCCAGGCAGTCATCGTTCACCTCCGTGCAAACCAAAATCGTCTCTTCGTCTCCGAATACCGAGACCACTTGTCGACGATTGCGGCCCGCTCAGCGGACATGAAGGAGACGGTTGACAAATTCCTCGATTATGAGGCGGCCCAGCAGAGGCTCGACCGATTAAAAGGTGAGTTGGAAATCAAGGGGGCCTGATTCAGGCAAGCTGCCGATCGAGCCAGGGGGGAATTAGACGTTCCATGGGCCAGGGAAGACAAAACGCCCTCCGCCCACTCTTGAGAAAAGAATAGTCACAATTCCCCCGCCCTGGTTCTGAGCCGAACGCACCGCACGAGGGTGAAGACATGAAAATCTCAACGCGCCATAGAGTGGAGACATGGAATGCAAAATCTACACAAGCGCGCCACGACCCTGTTCGTTGGATGGCTCCTTTTCGTGTGTGGTGTTGCCGGGCTGTTTCTCCCAATCGTGCCGGGAGTACCATTGCTGCTCGCAGGTGTCTTCATCCTATTTTCCGACTGCGAACGGCTCGGTCGGGTGACTGGAACATTTCGCACACACTTGCTACGGTTGGCGCACTTTTTTGAACGATTCAATCGTTGGAAAATATCTGGCGGAGCCGCTGCGCCAATCACTCGCATGATTCAAATCGCAAAGCAACGTCTGAATAGGCGTTCCAGCCGTAGAACCTTGGAGGAAACGAGCATGAGACAGCAAATACAAGAAGTGGTACAGGAGACTTACGCGATGGGCGCTAGGCGTAAGGTATTGATCTTTGACGAGGACGTTGAAGCCCTCGCCCAGCATGCCGAACCTTTCGAGGCTCGGGGTATCGAAGTCCACCGATGCACGACTGTGGAAGCGGCGATGCGTTCTGTCCAAAGAGAGGATTTTGATCTCGCGCTAGTCGATCGAGGCTCCTCAGGCTTTGAGGGGCGCCGGGTTATCGGGTATCTCGTCCGCTACAACTTGCGCACCCCGTTCATCGTCCTGGCACGGCGTGCCGACGCAGAGTGGTACGAGCAGGGGCTGGCACTGGGGGCAGTCGACTGTCTGAAGAAGCCGGTTATGGCTGTGGAGATGAACTGGATCATTCAGAGATTTCTCAGCCGCAGAACCTCCTTAACGAAATAACTTCCGGCGATTCGTACGTAAACGCACAAGAAGAGCGAAGCCAGGCCGATTCTCCGGTTCGATCTGTGGCGGATCGTCGTGCCCGCAAACCATCGTAACGGTGCAAGAGTGGTTCCGCCAATGATGGTGTTTTTTTGCCTCGCGCATTTAGTTCTTCCAAGGATTGACACCGCCTTTCGAGATAACCTATCGCTTTCAATAATTGGCCGAACACCGCGTCAGCGATCGGTGGCCAGCCGCGCGGATGTCCGGACTGGCAAGCTTCCAGCGGTAGCGTTTTGTGTTGTCGCGCTGCCACTCATACGCGTAGCGCGTCTTGGTGACGCTGGGCCGTTGCCTTGACAACTTCCCAAAGCCCTATTTCTGGGAAGTAATGACATACGTTTGGGAGATTCCTCCCGTATCACTGGGAAACCGGAGGTTAAAGTGCGTTCGACTTCCGTTCCTAGCGGATGACCGCGTACTCGGAAGCGATCCCGACCACTACCTAAACCGGATAGGTGCTGAGAAACTTATCAGAGGGACTTGGCAACAAACTCTGGTTCTTATCCCTGCTAATGGTTCGTGTGCGGACAATCCGATTAACGTGATAGTATTTCCTCCAAATGAAAGTTCGGAAACGCACCTCATTCGGGAAAGATGGACGAAGAAAACACCATCATTGGCAGGTGACTGTGTTTTACGAGGACGGGGAGCGGTTTGCTCGCACTTACACGGATCATAAGAAGGCCGCTGGATTTGCAGAGCGGCAGAAAAAGTCCCCAGTCGTAAGAAGCGCTCGCGTCACGCAACTCAGCTAAGCCCGCCGTGCCCTCTCAGTCGCACCTCTTACAGTGAGTACGCCAGGTTCCGTGGGCACTGCCCTGACTCGGGTCTTCGCAATACGTTAAAGCTAGGAGGTTCTATGATGCCGCATGCAGGTCGAGTGACGTTCACACTCACGACAGCCATGATCGCGGTGATCGCAATGTCCCCAGCGAGGGCGCAGACCCAGGCCGATCCACAACCCGTCAATTCCCTGCCGAATCCGTATCGGACCGTCGAGAACTGGGCGAAGCTTCCCGAGGGGAGGACGTGGGGATCGACGGCCGGGGTTGCGGTCGATCGCAACGGTAACATCTGGGTGGCTGAGAGATGTGCCGCAAACACGTGCACCGGTTCAAACCTCGCTCCCATTCTGGAGTTTGATCCGTCCGGCAAGCTCCTGGCGAGCTTTGGCGCGGGGATGTTCGTATTCGCTCACGGCATCACTGTGGACAAGGACGGAAACGTGTGGGTGACCGACGGCCAAGGAAAGGAAGGAAAGGGTCACCAGGTTTTCAAGTTCAGTCCCAAGGGAAAAGTGTTAATGACTCTCGGCAAGGCAGGAGTGCCAGGAGACGGTCAGGACACCTTCAATATGCCCTCGGCTGTCGCGATTGCCGCGAACGGAGACATTTTCATCGCGGACGGACATGGTGGGAACAGCAACGCGCGTATCGTGAAGTTCTCAAAGGATGGGAGATTCGTCATGACGTGGGGGAAAAAAGGTTCGGCCCCCGGGGAGCTTAACATACCGCATGCCCTCGCATTCGATTCCAAGGGACGGCTATTCGTTGCGGACCGGGGTAATAATCGGATTCAGATCTTCGACCAGGAAGGGAAATTCATCGACCAATGGAAGCAATTCAGCCGACCTAGCGGAATTTTCATCAGCAAGAACGATGTCATCTATGTTGCCGACTCCGAATCGGGCTCGGTGGCTCGGGACCACTCCGCATGGAAGAGGGGCATTCGAGTCGGAAGCGCCAAGGAGGGTTTAGTCACGGCGTTCATTCCGGACCCTGCGGAAAATGCTACCGGGACGAGCGCGGCAGAAGGCGTCGCGGCCGATGCGAAGGGTGTCATCTACGGGGCGGAGGTCGGCCCGAAAGATGTGAAGAAATACGTCAAGGAATAGATGGCGTGGCTGCAACTGGGCGTCGCACTGGTCCCGCTGGGACTTGCTCTGGGCGTCAATCCTGCACAATCTACTGTACGCTCGGACTTAGCACGCGCGGTTTCTATTCCCTACTATCAATGTAACAGTTGACCACAGAAATTTTGGTTAAGTTCTTTCGTATGTGGAAGTCTTGGTAGGGGCGGTGGGGATCGAACACGACCCCCAAACTACAAAGTCCCGTGGAATGATGGCGTTGCAGCCGCCCGCCAAATCCAAATTGCTGATTCTGCTGACTCAGAGCCCCCTTGGCCGCTGCGGCCCGCACTAGGTTACGGCGCAGCTAACTGGGCGCAAAAATCAAACCCACCATGCAGCGGTCGGTTTCTCCTTCGGAACAATCTGATTCAGAAACCTAGTGGCTCGCGTCAGTCCTTCCTCGGGCGAGAGCAAACTGTCTTCATGCTCGATCGAAAGCACACCATCGTAACCGAACATACACAATGTCGAGATGAATTCTCTCCACCATTTCGCCGTGACCGTAACCGCAGGTCCGGAAAATCCAGGAACGGTTGCGCTCGTCGGTGTAAGGCTTCGTATCCAGGACGCCTGTCATTGGCAAATTGCGTTCGTAAATCTGCGTGTCCTTCGCGTGTACATGAAAAATCGCATCGCCCAGAATGCGGATGGCCGCGATGGGATCAATTCCCTGCCAGAACATGTGGCTCGGATCGTAGTTACAACCTACGGACGGACCAGCGATCGAGCGCAGTCTTAGCATTGTTTCCGGACTGTACGCGACGAAGCCTGGGTGCATTTCAATCGCAATGCGAACGCCATGATTGGCGGCGAACCGCGCGTGGTCGGTCCAGTAGGGCGTCACGACCTCTTCCCACTGCCACTTCAGTACTTCCAAATACTCGGGAGGCCAGGAGCAGATGACCCAATTCGGCTGAGACGAGTTCGGCGAATCACCCGGACAGCCGGAAAAGTCGATCACCACCGCCACTCCCAACTGCTCGGCCAGGAGGATCGTTCTGCGACTAACATCTTGCTGCCGCCTGGCGAGTTCCTGATTTGGATGGAGAGGATTCGAGTGGCAACTCAACGCGCTAATCGTGAAGCCATGATCCGAGAGCTTTTTCTTGAAGTCGCCGAGCGCAACACGATCATCCAGGAGCGAAAGTTTGCAATGCGCATCGCCTGGATAGTTGCCCGTTCCGAGTTCGATGGTAGCCACATTGTACGATTTCAGTTTTTCCAGGGCTTCGTCGAGAGGCATGTGTGAGAGCAGTGCAGTAAATACGCCGACTCTCATTCTTTCTCCTCTTCTTTCCTCATTTTAGGCCTTGGTCTTACAATACGATCGAGAACAGTCTGGACGATAGCGGAGCGTCAGTTGATCATCCGCCGACCACGTTTACCGGTGAAAGAGTAAGCCAAGCGCGCCGCTTTGAGGACTCTTCGACTGCCGTCAGTATTCGCTGCACTTCCAGCGCGTCCCGGAAGTTGGCATGGAAAGGCTGATCCGTGGCGAGCGCGTTCAGAAAGTCCGCAAGTGTAGCAAATGAATCTGTGCTCATAGCCAATGACATGCCCAGGGGGCCAAAAATGGCGAACGTCGGGATGATCGGGATTGGTCACCAAGATACTCGAAACCCCCTGCGACTCGGGCGAGCCGCTGGCATCAAAAAATTCGAGATGATTGAAATTCTCCAGATTGAAACGGATCATCCCTCGGGAGCCGTGGATCGAAAACGAGTTTTCATTTTGACAACCAACCGCGTACCGGCTCGCTTCGAATGTTCCGATGCTTGCATTCTCAAAGCGCGCTTGCAACAGGACAGCGTCATCAACCTCTCGCCCTGGAGCAAAAGTGTGTGTAACACCACTTAGTGCCGAGATCGGCCCGTTCAGGAACAGGGCGACGTCCAACAGATGCGACAATAGGTCGCCCACGACGCCGGAGCCAGCCTCGGTACGATTAAACCGCCAGCCCGTGCCGGCACGGGTCTCACCCCAGCTTTGCAAGTACGCAGCGCGGTAATGATAAATTTGGCCGAGGCGCCGCTCATCCAGCAGACGTTTGGCAAGCGTTATGGCCGGAACACGACGATAGTTGAACCACACCAGGGTAGAAACGCGCCGGGCAGCCCCCACCATTCGCTGCGCCTCTTCCAGATTCATTGCTAGCGGTTTTTCGCAAAAAACAATCTTGCCTGCCTCAGCCGCCGCGATCGTTATTTCCGCATGCAAATGATTCGGCGTGGCAATGTCCACAATCTGGATGTCTTTCCGTCCGATGACTGTTGCCAATGAGTTGATACTTCCCTCCAGCCCCAACGCCTTGCCGTGGCGTCTAGCTTGGCGGGATCCCGGCCACAAATCACTCGCAGTTCTAAATCGTAAGGAGTCTCGAAAAATTTATTGACTTGCAAGAAAGCGTTTGAATGAGCTCGGCCCATGAACCCTTGGCCGATCATGGCGACGCCGAGAGTTTGTTTAGGTTCGCTCAAAAAGCCCTCACGTCGCCTGGAGCTACTGCCAATCGTTTCGCCAATAAAGGCACATCCGATCGACATTCATTGGAAAATACTCGTTGTCTCCAAACCAATTTCCGCACGGTGGGCGTAGGTCGGTGGCCCCGGAGCCAACGAAAATCTGCGCTACCTCATCATCCTGCACTCCCAGCGCAGTTTTCGGCTCTATGCCACTGTAGATTCGCCAATGGCTTGGCGTGTAGGCTGCTTCACCTGACGCTGCAGCGGCCACATCTCCAGGAACTCTGCATAAAAGATCAGAAAGGGAAACGTCACGCCCAGCAGCGCCGACGCCAACCAGATTTCCAAGTCATAGCTCGGTGGGCCCGGGATCTCCGCCATTCACTTGCGTTGTGAGGCGCTGAGGGATTATTTCTACGTTGGCAATCGCGCCGCACGTGGGATCGACAACCGTCTTTGTACGAACTCCTACGAGTCGATGCCAACGCAGCCCCAGCCGAGCTGCGCTTCGCCTTCAAACTTCGCACGCTCGAACTTCGCGCAGCCCATGCTCTGGTCGGCGACCTTCGCGCACTAGAGCGCGCGTTCAATATCCTTGCGCATCCAGAACTGCGGGCCTGTTACGACGCTCTCCTGAGTGACGGAGGAGCACCCGCACTCTTTCCATACAGTGGCTTTGGTTCCTTGCTGGTTGCCGGAGGTCGCTCGCATGATGGGACGACCTTCTACGCTTCCCGCGTCCTCTCGTTTTTGCCCGAACAGAGGACAAAGCGCCTGCAAGTCCCGCTGCGGAACTGCACATTCTACCAGGACAGAGCAGTGTACCGAGACGCGCGCCGGAAGCTGGAAATCACGTTCGATCAGGCCGCAATGCCGCTGTCGTGGGATTCCACCTGGAACCAGTGGAAACACTTGCTGGGAGCCAAGGCCAGCGTTAAGGCAGCCTTCATTCAGAGCGGAAAATATCAGCACCGCAAAGTCGCTTTCGGCGCGAACCGTAAATAAATATGTTGAGTACATCAAGCAAGTGGTTGCGTCACTCAAGAATGGCGAGACGGGCGAACCCATTCACAAGCGCAAGTGGGATAGTATTGTGATGGACTTGCCCGTCGTCAATCAAAAGGAGCAGCGGCGTCCGTCGCTCAGAGCAAGTGCAATCAGCCAACTCGTGAAGGAGAGCGACGGCGAAGAGCAGGCATTGTATGTTCTGCTCGCGGCTACCGGGATGCGGATCTCCGAAGCACTCGCTCTCGAAACGAAGCACTTCACGAATGGTGTCCGCACCATTGAAGTTCGCCAGCAAGTTGCTCGTGACACTCCGCACATAGTCTCGTGCTTAAAGACGAATGCGGCTTATCGCGATATCGACTTGCATCCAGACGTTGCAGAGTTCCTGCAGCGTTTCATTGGCGAAAGAAAAGGGCTGTTGTTCGTTACTCGGAACGGCACGCCACACTTGCACAATAACATCGAGGAACGCTGGCTTACAGAACGGCTGAGGAAGAAAGGATTGGATGAGCCGGGAATGGGCTGACATGCCTTTCGACGTTTCCGCAAGACCTGGCTGCGCGGTAAGCGTTGTCAGGAAGACATCAACATTTTTTGGATGGGCCACAAGCCGAAGACGATGTCGGAACTCTACTCACACCATCGCTTCGGTGTCTTCGCTCTGGGGACGGTCTGCATTCAAACCTGGAAGGTGCTGGCCGCGCCCCACTTGGTAGCTCCCTTTGAGATCCGATGATCATCTCGCTTCATAGCCTTCGAACGGTA
>Ga0307477_10001140_pt1 | contig 23621 bp, 20 predicted proteins | sample atmos_gasesECM2C_FD_203316 | JGI IMG/M metagenome (GOLD analysis project Ga0307477, IMG submission 203316) | Hardwood forest soil microbial communities from Morgan-Monroe State Forest, Indiana, United States - atmos_gasesECM2C_515 | ecosystem: Environmental > Terrestrial > Soil > Temperate...
GCGCTGTCAGCACGAGGAATGCGAGCTGCACGCAGGTACCCACCAGCCAACCGAGCGCCAGTACACGCGGACGCTTCGACACCGAGCGCAGCGCGAGTCGCAGCCGCGCCGTGCGTCTACGGAAGCGTACCGAGCGGCCGCCCAATATTCTCTTGCGCAGCATAAACAACAAGCCGAGCAACGCAATCACTCCGAGGGCAATTAGGGGAAGAGCGTTGGATATCCTGCGTTCTACGTCGTCCGGTATCAGATCCAGCTCCGGAACCAGCAACAATCCCAGCAGCACAAGACCCGCCTGCGCCGTTACGTCCAGGAAGCGGTCGACCACATTGCCCGTCAAAACCGCGGCCGGCCGCGGACTGCGCTGTAATCCAACCGCCAGCCGCACCACGTCGCCGCCCACAATCGAAGGGAGAAACAGCGTGCCAAAAAGTCCGCCGAAATAGCACTGCGCGCTCGTTGCGAAATCCAGTTCCGCTCCCGCCGCGTTGACCACCATCCGCCATTTCGCCACGCCAACGCAGTGCGCCAGCAGGTAACCCACCAGCACAGCAAGAAAACTCCATACTGGAACTCTTGCGATTGCTGCGCGCAGCGGCGCCAGCGGAAGAAAATGCACCAGCACGCCAAGTACGGCCAGCGCCGCTGCCCACCGCAAAATAATGAGCAGCCAGCCGCGCAAGCTTTGCTCAGGGAGAGGACTCATCATTCCGTAGTAGAAGTTATCTCATAAAGACGAAGGAGAGCAGCGCACGTTCTCAGGCGTGTGCGCAACGCTCTGTTTGTCATTGTGAGACCAGCCGATGCGGATGCTCGAAGAACCTCAATTACCGTTACTTGGCACCAAGCTCAGCGTCAGGCGGTTCCGCTAGGTTCCAAAAATCTCATCGATCTTCCCCGCCAGCGTAAAATCGTAATCGCTAATCCCCTTCACGCTGTGCGTGTTCAAATCGATCACCACTTTGTTCCACACGTTGAACCATTCCGGGTGATGGTTCATGGACTCCGCCACCAGCGCCACACGCGTCATGTTTCCAAACGCCGCCACAAAATCCTTGCACTGGAACTCCCGATGCAATTTTCCATTCACCAGGCTCCAGCCCGTCGCCTTCTTCAGCCGTTCCTGCACTTCCCCATCGCTCAATTTCTTCGCTGGCATGCCATCCTCCGGGCCTCGCCCGCATTCTAGCCCTCGCTCGCAGTATGCGTCGCGTGCGCGCGCATGGCAATCCGTTCTATACCCAAGGCGTCTTTGAACATCGACATAAAATGGTGAAGCGCCGCTGAATCCGAACGCGCCGCGGCGCTTGCAATCTCATCCACAGCAATTGCGCGGCAGCGAGCAACAACTCGCGAAACGAGCGGCGCGACACTAAATCACACAAGAGTATCGTTCGCGCGTGCTTTGCGTCGAATGAATGGGGCCGACGGACACTCCCACTTCCCGTCCGTAAACATCACGGACGGTGCGTATTCTTGCTGTCCTATGTTTTCTCGTCTGATGTGGCGACTTGGCTAGCCCCTATCTGGATGAGCATGGCGGTAATTCCAGTATTTCCCCTGCTCCCTCCTGTTCGCCTTCGAGAATTCGTGAGAATTCTTGTGGTTTTCGTTAAGGTACTGCCCCCAGGCGCGATTTTCGTTGTCATCCCAGTTGTGATAATCCTTGTGGTTTCGATCGTAGACTCGGACCTGAACGCGGGCCTCTTGCGGTACCGGGGCGGCCATAAGCCACACTGGCGCCGCAATAGCTGCGGTCAGGAATAACGAGGCGATGTAGCGATGTGTACGGTGCATGTTGTAGTTCCTCCAAATTCAGAATGTCCGCTTTCGGATCAGCCTTGAGTGTGCGCCTAGGCCCGGTTGATTGATGTTCCATACCGCACACCCACATCAAATAAGCCTGAGAACCGCGCTACGCATAGAAGTGCCGTTCGCAGCGCGCTCTCCGGAAGCGAAGTTCGCGGAGATTGGGAGCCAATGCCAAATAGCCGGGCCACGTTTTCCCAAACGGGACTTCTGGACCGCTTCGGAGACCTCGGGCCAAGCGCGGAGCGAGTGCGCCAACTGAAAGAATAAACTTCCGGATAGCGCGTCATCCACCCGAAACACTCCGGATGGTTTGCAGCGAGGCGCTGCCTAGCCTACGGCGGGGATGGAGACTTCGATCAATGAAGGGGAATCCGAGGCAATGGAGCGCACCAGGGCGGCGGCGAGTTCGTCGCGGGATGCGATGCGAACGGCCTGCACCCCATAGCCCTGCGCGATGGCGCAGTAATCGATGCCGGGCAAGTCCATGCCGGGCAGGCCAGTGGCCTTTAGGGCGCCAGCAAACCACTTCAGCACGCCGTACTCGTCGTTGCGCAGGATCACGAAAGTAACGGGCACACGATAGTGCGCCGCGGACCAGAGACCGGTGATAGCGTAATTGGCTGATCCGTCGCCGATGACACCGATGACTGGTCGGCCGGGCTCGGCGAGTTGCACGCCCACGGCGGCGGGAATGCCGAAGCCCAGGGCGCCTGCGGCCGGAAAGTAGAAACTCCGCGCGCGGTCGAGCCCGACGCGCTGCCAGAAGGACTCGGTGTTGGATGTCGATTCGTTGACGATGACTGCCTCGGTAGGTTTGACTTCGTTCAGCACGTCGAAGACGGCCTCGGGGCTGAGTGGCACGGTCCTGTCGGTCGCTGGCCCCGATCGCAGCCGAGGCTCGGGCAGCGGCCGCTCGGAAGGCGCGACGGCAGCGGCCAACTGGCACAGCACGAGTTGTGGATCGGCGACAATGGCCTCTCCGACGGGGGCGCGCGCGGCCTCGGCGGGATCGCTAGTGACGGCGACGAGCTGCGCACCTTCGGGCAAATAGGCGCCGGGCAGATATTCATGGTAGCGAAAGACCGGCGCACCGAAGACGAGGATTAGGTCATGACCGGTGAGCTTCGCTGTGAGCCGGCCGATGGCGAAGGGTAAGACTCCACGGAACAGCGGATGAATGGTTGGGAACGGGTAACGCGACGAAGACGGCGCGATCCACACGGGCATGCGGCTTGTCTCGGCCAGCTGCACGGCGGCCTGGAATGCGCCGGGTTCGTCGACTTCCGCGCCGACGATTAGGACTGGGTTCCGCGCTGTGGCGAGACGCGCTGCCAGGCTCTGTATGATCGTGTCGGTCACCCCACCGATCGAGGTGACGTGGCGTGCCATCAAGAGGTCGGCTGAATCCTCGGCGGGGGCGGCCCAATCGTCAAAGGGCACCGAAACGAAGACGGGCCCGCGCGGCGGGAGCATGGCGGTATGAATCGCCCGCGCCAGTGCCGCTGGCACGTCTTGCGGTCGTGGTGGCTCGACACTCCACTTCACGAGCGGTCGCGGAAGCTGTGTAGCGTCAACGTTCGTGAGCTGGGCCTCCAGTGCGATCATCGCGCGAGTCTGCTGCCCGGCCATGATCACCAGCGGCGTATGCGAGATGGTGGCGTTGACCAGCACGCCCATGGCGTTGCCGAGGCCGGCGGCCGAATGCACGCTGACGAGCACAGGCCGCCCGGTCGCTTGGGCGTAGCCGTCAGCCATGCCCAGCACGACGCCTTCGTGTAATCCGAGGATGTATCGAAAGTCGCTTGGGAATTGGCTGAGGAACGGCAGTTCGTTCGAACCGGGATTCCCAAACACCGTGGTCATTCCGTGTGTGCGGAGCAGTTCGTACGCGACCTGGTGGACGGTTTTCATGAGAGCAGGCCACTCTTCAGCTTAGGCTGCCGATTATACGCAGAGGCCCCTGACATAGGGAACGGCCACGTCAGATTTGCAAAGATTTTGCGTGGGTAGTCGGCCAACCGGAAGTAAACAGTGCCGTCGAATTTACTGGGATAACTTTCGCATAACCCGTCATCCAGGCATTCTCTGCCCGTAGGCGAGTGGACTAATATTTGTCGTTTCCCGTCTACGGGCGCAAGTACGAGCACCAACGAGAATTATGCCGATGGCGGATCTCAAAACTTAATATCTCGCGCGACCACCTGACATGTCGAACACCGCCCCGGTGTTAAACGCGCTCGCGGCGGAGCAAAGCCACAAAACCAATGCTGCAACCTCATCGACGGTTCCTAGACGCTTCAGAGGGCTTGCGGCAATCATCGCATCCACAACCTCATTGCCCAATCTTCGAATGAGGTCCGTGTCGATGGGACCGGGCGCGACGCAGTTCACGCGAATGTTGGTATCGCAAACCTCGCGCGACAAGGCTTTTGTGAATGCAATTACCCCCGCGCTCGCAGCTGAATATGCAGCCAAGTTGGGCAAACCTTCCTTGCCTGCAAGCGAGCCCATGTTGACAATCCGACCGCGTCCGGCACGCCGCATGAGCGCGAGAATTTGGCGAGTCACCTCGAACACACCAATGAGGTTGACTTGAAAGATTTGTTGCCATTCGCGAGCTTCGAAATGCTCGAAGGGCTGATAGCTGCCAAGATATCCCGCATTGTTTACAAGGATCTCGATGTGCGACGAGCGACTGATAATATGCGTAACGGCCTTTGCGATTTGATCCGCGTTCGTAACATCGACAGTTAGTGAACTGGCACCATCGAGCTCGACAGGGTCGATATCCCAAATCCAGACTTGAGCACCAAATCGTACGAACTGCGCTGCGATAGCCCTGCCAATGCCTCTAGCCCCTCCGGTTATGATGGCTGTTTGGCCGGAGAAATCATACAGAACATCCATGTCGCTCCTTCCAAGAGTAGCGGGCTCCAAATGCCCGATCACGGTCAGCGAGTTGAGCGGTAGTCGGACTCCTAGTTGGTCGGATTTCGGGACCAGGTGCTGACGAGGGCCGGCAAAGGGGTGGCCGAGTTCGACGCCACGACTTCGGCTCTGAGCCTGTCGGAAAGGGTATTGAAGTCGCCCAGCGGCTCGACGGATAGATTGAATTGCCTCATCTGTGGCAGCAAACTACGAAGAATATCGGCAAGCCATTCCTCCGCTCCCGATAGTATTTCCGTCTTGGTGGACACTACGTTCAGCCCTGCTTCCCGAAAAATCCGCGGCAAGACTGGCTCCATGTCCGTGATTGTTCCGGAGCGTCGGAAAGTCTCCTGCGCTAGAGCGCCTCCCAAAGCCCAAAGAGGTAATGAAGCAGCACGCTCGAGAAAATTGGCGAAGGACGCCTCCTGGAATGCCAGGATTCCCCCAGGACGAACCAACTCAGAGAGTGAGCGCAGGATCGCAACGGGATTGGGAAGGAACATTAGGATGTAACGACCCACGGCAGCGTCGAAGGGTTTGCTGCCAGGAATTTGGCTGACATCGCCTTCCGTAAAGCTCACTTGATGTAGCCCGGCTTCCGACACGCGCGCCGCGGCGCGAGCAATCGAGCGAGCATCGCGTTCGATTCCTACCACCTCTCCCGAGGGACCGACCAGCCGAGCCAGCAAAAGAGCTACATCTCCGACACCGGATCCCAAATCGATGACACGTTGCCCCGGGCTAATACCTGCTTCACGGAAGAATTTCTCCGTGTAAGGAGCGAGCCATACAGCCTGCCGAATGAGGCGCTCGTGCTCGGCGTCGGCGCTCCCTAGAGCATATTGAGAAGTGGGACTAATCTCTGTCACCTTGGCCGTGGATACTACCATGCCTTCATCTAATATCGGCTAGCCCTCACCTACTGGCAGCCACTTGCCAGCTCACGCAGGTGGCAACCCGGGTCTCACCGTTCATCGGTGCGCAGGGATCCTATAATTCTGGACGAGTGGTCGGCAATCCGGAAGTTGGCCGGAAACGGCGTTCTGGGAAGTTCAACGGCGCGGCCAACTTCACTCGGACGTATATCGCGCTCAGCGAAATGACCTCGCGCTGACCCCCGCTTGGAATTCCCACATCTTGACACCGGCGCGTGCGCGTTGTTAACTCCCCGCTTGCGAGGAGGTCTGTCCCATGAAATTGTATTCGCGCGGCGCTCTGGGCTTCGCTGCGGTATTTCTGGGTGCATTTTGCCCTCGCTTGTCGGCTCAGGATTCTTCCCACAAACTCGCGGCCATGGACGAATTCCAGCTTCAAATCGCCGCCGACCCGCAAATCTCTCCAGACGGCAAAAAAATTGTCTACGTGCGCCGCTTCGCCGATCCTATGACTGACAAGCGCTACGCCAATCTCTGGATCATCAATGCCGACGGCTCCGATCATCGTCCGCTCACCACCGGTAATCGCTCCGATTCCTCACCCCGCTGGTCGCCCGATGGCACGCGCATCGCCTATCTCTCCGACGCCGACGGCAAGCAGCAAATCTACGTCCGCTGGATGGATTCCGGACAAACCGCGCGCATCACCAATCTCGAAGAAGGACCCGACGCCATCGTCTGGTCCCCCGACGGCAAAATGCTGTCCTTCTCCTCTCTTGTTCTCGGCAAAGGCCCGCACATCGCCGACCTTCCCGCCGCTCCGTCCGGCGCAAAATGGGCCGAGCCCGCTACCGCCTACGACCGCCTCGTCTATCGCTTCAATGGCTCCGGCTATCTCAAGCCCGGCTTCATGCAGGTGTTTGTCGTCTCCGCCGAAGGTGGCGCACCCCGCCAGATAACCAACGGAAGTTTCCCCAACGGCGGCAACGAATTCGGCCCCACCCGCGCCTCCTGGTCTCCGGACGGTAAATTCCTGCTCGTCTCCGCCAACCGTCACCCCGAATCCGACCATGAAGTTTTCGACACCGAAGTCTACGAATTTGGTGTCAATGACGGCGCGTTGCGTGCGCTCACCAACCGCAAAGGACCAGACAATGCGCCCAGCGTTTCTCCCAACGGAAAATTCATCGCCTACACCGGATTCGACGACCGCTACCAGGGCCATCAAACCACCAAGCTCTTTCTCATGAACCGCGACGGCAGCGCCTCCCATTCCATCTCCGACAAACTCGATCGCGACATCCAGTCGCCCGAATGGGCGCCCGACAACTCCGGCATCTATTTCCTCTACAACGATCAGGGCGACACCAAAATCGGCTTCTCCTCTCCCGACGGCAACTTCAAGAAAATTGCCGACCACCTTGCCTCCGGCACCGGCGCTTCCGGTGGCGGCTCTTTCTCCATCTCCCGCACCGGCTCCATCGCCTTCACCTACGGTCGGACCGACAATCCCGGCGACATCGCCATCTCCACCATGGGCGCGATGAAGGTCCTCACCTCCCTCAACCAGGAATTGCTACAGCAGAAAGTTCCCGGCCACGTCGAAGAAATTTGGTACGAATCTTCCAAAGACAAGCGCAAGATTCAGGGCTGGATCATTCAGCCTCCCGGTTTCGATCCCTCCAAAAAATATCCGCTCATCCTCGAAATCCACGGCGGCCCTTTCAGCAACTACGGCGACCGCTTCGATTTCGAAAAACAGGTCTGGGCTTCCCTGGGCTACGTCGTGCTCTACACCAACCCCCGTGGCAGCACCAGCTACGGCGAGGAATTCGCCAACCTAATTCACCACGCCTATCCCGGCGACGATTTCGACGACCTCAATAGTGGCGTCGACGCCGTCGTCGCCAAAGGCTACATCGACACCAACAATCTCTTCGTCACCGGCGGCAGCGGTGGCGGCGTCCTGACCGCCTGGACCATCGAGCACACCGATCGCTTTCGCGCCGCCGCCGCGCTCTATCCCGTCATCAACTGGTACAGCTTCGTGCTCACCTCCGATATTCCCTGGACCGCGAAATATTGGTTCCCCGGCAATCCTTGGGAAAATACCGAGCAGTATATGAAGCGCTCGCTCACCGACGAGGTGGCCAAAGTCAAAACGCCAACCCTCATCATGACCGGCGAAGCCGACTACCGCACCCCCATCTCCGAAGCCGAGCAGTTTTACTCTGCTCTGAAACTCCTTAACATCGAGGCCGTCCTCGTCCGCGTCCCGGAAGAGCCACACGGCATCAGCCGCCGCCCCAGCCACCACATCACCAAAATGTTGTACGTAGCCGGCTGGTTCGACCAACACAAATCCAAGCCCTAGCGTCTCCCCGCAGGGGCGCAACATGCTGCGCCCCATCTCGGCGTGATGTCAGATTTCACCTAAGTGCGCGTGTCATCCTGAGGTCCGGGCGCATTTCAGCCGGGCCGATCGAAGATTCCGACTCCTCTCGGAAAGGATCTCAACCGCTGTGTTTTCGATCACGTAATGCGCGTGCTCGCAAGACGCCGCACCCATTTATCTGGCGTTCATCTTCCCGGCTGTATACCTGACGTCGTTCGAACGAAAGAAATGAAAGAAAAGAGAAAAACTATGCGCAAACATCTCACCCTGCTCGGCCTCGCTGCACTCTCCGCCGGTCTTTTCTGCGCCGCGGCCTTTTCGCACCCTGCTGCCAAGCCCGGCGCCTCCGGCTATCACGTCATCAAGACTGTTCCCGTCCCCGGCGAGGAAGGTTGGGACTACATCTACGTCGACAGCGATGCCCGCCGCGTCTACATCTCGCACAGCTCGCACACCGTGGTCATGAACGCAGACACCTACGCCATCGAAGGCGACATTCCCGACACGCAAGGCGTGCACGGCATAGCCGTCGCCTCCGACCTCGGCCGCGGCTTCACCAGCAACGGCCGCGCGAACACCGTCACCATCTTCGACCTGAAAACTCTGAAGACGATCGGCACAGTGAAGACCGACGCCAATCCCGACGCCATCATCTACGACCCCGCCAGCAAACGCGTCTTTACCTTCAACGGCCGCGGCAAAAATTCCACCGCCATCAACGCTGCGGACGGCTCCGTCGCCGGAACCATTCCTCTCGGCGGCAAGCCCGAATTCGCTGTCGCCGACGGCAAAGGCTCCGTTTACGTCAACAACGAAGACACCTCCGAGCTAAGCCACCTCGATTCGCAAAACCTGAAAGAGCTGCACCGCTGGCCGCTAGCCGCGTGCAAATCTCCCTCCGGACTCGCCGGCGATCTCAAGAGCCGCCGCCTGATGGCCGTCTGCGACGATAAAGTTTCCTCCATCGTCGATGCGGACTCCGGCAAAGTCGTCGCCAATCCCACCATCTGTGAAGGCCCCGACGCCGCCGCTTTCGATCCCGCTTCGAATTATTTCTTCGCATCCTGCGGCGACGGCAATCTCACCGTCATCCACGAAGATTCCCCCGACAAATACACCGTCGTCGAAAATGTCCCGACGAAAAAGACTGCCCGCACCATGGGCCTGGATCTCAAAACGCACAAGATTTTTCTCCCCAGCGCCGAATTCGATCCCCCGGCTCCCGGCGAGCGCCGTGGCAAGATGAAGCCCGGCTCCTTCGCCATCATCGTCGTCGGAAAATAATCGCGGGGAAAATAAAACCGTCCCGGCGGGGAGAGAGTCACCGGGACGGTTTTCGTTTGTGCTCTGGCGAAAAACTTTTTGCGAAGCTAGCTCGAAATCTTGCTGCGAAATTCGCTTGACGCTTTCTTGCGCTTAAACTTGGCCTACTTCACCACGCCCAAATTGTGCACGCCGGCGAAAACTGAAAACCCGGAGCCCGCCGCCTGCGGCAACCACCACATCTTGCGCACCAAGCGATTCTCGCTGACCATCATGCGCTTGCCGATAAAATCCATCAGCGCCGGGCTGACCTGCGTCACCGCATACAGTGCGCTCGAATGTGAAAACGGCCGCAGGAACGGGTTCGTCTCCGTGCCGTAGTTGCCGGAAACCGCGAGCCGCGTCGAATACGCGTCGAACGCCGCCGCGCCGTGCCCGGCCGCCATCAGCGAGTACCAGGCGACGCGTTGCCCGCGCGTTTCGCGCGGATGCGTGTACGCCGGCTTCATCGGCTGAAGGGCGAGCGCCGCAGTGGGCGGCTGCACAGCTGCAGCGCCCGCCACATTGGCGGTAACACCATCGGCTCCCGCATCGGAGTCGACTTTCGGCTTGGGCATCGACGGCAGCTCGCGCGCCGTGCCGGAATCCTTTGCGTCCGCGGCATCCGCCACGGAAACTGCCGCAACATTTGCCGCCGATCTTGCCAATTCCCCGCTCTGCGGAAGGGCGCCTAGTAGAAGGATCGTTGCCAACAGCATCGGTTCACCTCAGTGGTCCAGAGAGCAACTCTGTCCCCATTCGCAACTGAGGTAAATTTACTGTACCGAAGGCCAGTTGGCACTGGCCCATTGGTCACATTCGGCTTAGTACGCTGTTTTGGCCCTTCCGTTTGCCGCTTTTCAAACTCCTGTACTAGCAGGACTGGGAGAAAATGTTTCTCTTTTCCGGCACCTTCTTGCCCTCTCCGGAGCTGCCTTTAGGCGTGCGTCTCCACAGTGGAAGCCCCTGACTTCAGTTTACCCTGAGCCTCGAAGGGTTCGGGGGAGCAGCGGCTTCAGCCGCTGCGGAAACGCCCGCCTGCAGCAGAGGGGCTTCAGCCCGGCGACTCCTCAAGCAGCCTCGCCGACTCTGCTATAATCCCGCGCATCGATCCCGCGAATTCGGCGGGTTGTACTGGCCAGTCTTTAGACTGGCCCGCCAGGAGCGACCCAAGACCGGTCTAAAGACCGGCCACTACACGCATGTCGCCCAACGAATCGTCCTCGGCCAAGCGCGCGCCCCTCCCCACGCGGGGACCGCAGGCGCCGCGCTTCATCGTCATCGAAGGGCCGCTGCGCGTGGGCAAAAGCACGCTGGCCAAGGTCCTTGCCGAGCGCCTGCACGCCCGCCGCGTCTACGACTGCGAGGACAATCCCTTCCTCGCCGACTTCTACAAGGAAAAGCCCGGCTCCGCTTTGCGCGCGCAGATGTATTTCCTGATGGACCGCCAGAAGCGCCTGCGCGAGGCGCTGGCCATCGAAGCGCCCGGCCCGGTCATCTCCGATTTCCTGATGGAGAAGGACCGCATCTTCGCCAACCTCAATCTCAATGACGAAGAGCTGAAGCTCTACGAGCGCTACTACGAAGCGCTGGCCGCGGAGCTTCCCGCGCCCGACCTGGTTATTTATCTCCAGGCCAAGCCGGAAGTGCTGCGCGCGCGCATCGCCAAAAAAGCCTCGCGCGAGGAAACGCAAATTTCGCTCGAGTACATCGAGGAAGTCGCCCGCGCCTACGAACATTTCTTCTTCCGCTACGCCGCCTCCGACCTCCTGGTCATCAACACCTCGGACATCGACTTCGTAGAACGCAGCGCCGACCTGCAGCAACTCCTACGCCGCCTGCAAGACCCGGTGAAGGGCACGCAGTATTTCCTCCCGCTGGGACCGTCGGAGTAAGTTCCCAAGTCGCGAGTGGCGAGTGGAAACCCCTCCCCCCTCCCTATGTTTTTCATAAGTGTTGATTCTAAAGGGAGTTAAAAGTTGAGACGCGTGAATGGATTACAGGTACTTTTGGATATAGGAGCAAGTCAAAACCCGCACGCTTGAACGGCATAAGCATGCGGCGCCCACAAAAGCGTTCCGCGCGATACGTCTGCGCTACCCCGCCGGGAGTCTGGGTCGCCCCGTCAGAAAAACCTTTGCGCTACGGGCCAGAATACAGAGCAGTTGACGAACGGTGATTCGATTCTTTCGGAGTATGTGGATTCACGCGGAACGCGACTGATTGCGCTGAAGGAGAGCTTGCGACTGTTCCGCCGCCTCCTTCACCAAAAAGCCCATCTTGGGATGGGAAGCCTCCAGATCAATGGACAGCCCATAACTTCGCAGAACTTCGGAGGTCGTGGGCCCAATCGAAGCCTTCACAACATTCTCTAAGCCGGCCTTAAGCGCGTCCTTCTTTCCGACTTGTTCGGCAATCTGGAAGAGGTGATTGACCTGGACTCCGGTGGTAAAGAGGGCCACGTCGATGCGGCGTGCAATTATTGAGTTCACCGCCGTTTGCAGCGGAGCCTTGTCCTCCGGCAAATCCCATTGGTAGACCGGGACAGGTATGACATGGGCCCCTCGCTCGCGCAAGCCTTCGAGCAGCTCCGGGTTGGAAACGCCGTATTCTTGTACAGCGACATGTTTGTCCCGCAAATCCAGTTTGTTGTCGTCAATCGCCTGGAGCACCTCGCGCCACGTGTTTGGTTCTGGCGCGGCTATCGCGACCGGCACCTTCCATTCGCGCAGGACAGCTACCGGCTTCGGTCCGCGCGCGACAACAGAAACCTTTCTCAATGCCTCGAAAAACTTCTCCGTGGGATGCACGCCTTCCAACACATTCGAAAGCGCCCGCGCTCCGACACCCGTTAGAAAGACTACCGCGTCGAGTTTTCCTTGCAACAAGGCGTCACCGAATTTCAAAGCTTCGAGATTTGAGGAGAGCGGCACCTCGCGCATTGCTGGCGCATGAAGCGGCTTGCCGCCGTACGTTTCAATCAGACGGATGATTTCCTGGCCGCGTCGGCTCTCCAGCGTCAGGACGGTTAATCCTTGAAAATTGGTGACAGGCATCCCCAGAGGTTCCGCTCCCTACGATACCTCTGACCCGGCGGAAATGGGAGCGCTGCGCGTTCGTTTCACCAAACGGATGAGGGTAGCGACAAGTTGTTTTTCAATTAGCGCCAGGCGAAGGCGCGAAAGAGCTAGAAGACCGCCATGAAGCGAGTCCCACTGTTGCAGCGGCTGTGAAAAGGGGATCACTGAAGGCCGCTTGCTCTCTGTATTCGTTTTCAGCCTGGTACGACTGGATGACATTTGCGATCACTTCCGGAAACGCTTCATCGCACGGCACGGTTGCCAGAATCTCCTTGCCGGCAACCGCGTGCGGGCCCGTCCGGCCGCCAGCGTAGACCGCCACGGCATCGACCAGCTCTCCGTCAATTTTTGTCTTGAACCCGCGAAGACCGATGTCAGCAACTTCATGATTGCCACAACCAGCCGGGGCAGCCGGACCAATGAATCGTGAGGGGATTCACGCCTGCACGCATTTTTTCGTGGAGAGCCTGGGAAAGCGCGACAGCGCGGCTCTTCGTTTCGATGAGAGCCAGATTGCAATAATCGGTGCCGACGCAGGCAACCAGTCCGCGCATAAAAGGAGAAGGACGAGACGAAAATTGCTTGAGCAGAGGTTCTTTGGAAAACTTTGTCACGCGATCGGCAGGAACATTGGGAATAATTGCATTCTGTCCGGTAGTCAGGCGAAGCTCGCGGTTGCCATAGACGTCTGCGAGGCGCGCGAGCTCATCCAACTGCTCGGGATTAACTCTGCCGGTCGGAACGCAGAGACCCACGGCCACAAGCCCGGCATGTTTTTGGGAGGTTAGCCCGATGTGGTCGGCATGATGGGAGCCCCGCATATCCCTTCCCTGAAATGCGAGTTCATACCCCATGCGCGAGGTAAGTTCCGCCCGCAATCTGGAAATTCCCCATTTTTCGATCAAGAAGGCGAAGCGGCATTTGGAACGGGCCTCGCGCGGGCCGTGATCGCGGAAAATCTTGATCAGCTTCACTACAACGGCGGCCGCCTGATAGATTTCGACAAAGACATTCAGGTGCGAAGCGATGGTGAATCCTCCGGAGCCCATCTTTCCACCTACAAGCACATTAAACCCGACTCGCCCGCCCTTTTTTGCGGGAACCAGCGCGATATCCTGCGACTCATTATGCGTGCAGTTGTCCAGACAGCCGGTGACCGTGATGTTGAACTTGCGCGGCAAGTCCGTGAACTCCGGGTTGCCATTGCCCCCGACGATGATGCGATCCAAGTCGTGCACGACAGGAGAGGCGTCAAACAACTCATGCGGGGTCAAACCGGCCAAGGCGCACCCATTGATGTTTCGTACGTTGTCAATGCCGGTCTGGAGCGTGCGCAGGTTCACACCCCGAAGCTTTTCCCAGATCGCGGGGATGCTGTCGAGAGTAAATCCGCGCAGCTCGATTTGCTGCCGCGTCGTAATGTCCAGGACGCCATTGCCAAGGCGACGGGAGAGCTCAGCGATGGTACGCAATTGATCGCTCCTCACGAATCCGTTAGGCATGCGGATGCGCATCATGAACTTGCCTGGCGTTGGCCGGCGGTAGAAAACACCGACCCACTTCAACAATTCCTTTTCCGCGGGCGTGAGGGATTCCGCCCCTCGCTGGATGACCTGCGGGAGGTGCTCGAGGATGCGCAGGCCGTCGCCGTCCATGGAGGCCTTATAACCTTCAACAGCGTTGGCAGCGGGGCTGCTCTGGCTGGTTTCTATGCGTGCAGCTGTGACCGAAGGTGTCTGAGAGTATCGCGTCATGAGAGCCCCTGCGAAGGCAGCCAACAAGTGCCGCGGAGGCGAAAGTTTCGCGGCGCTTTCGTGGTGTGCGGAGTTATGGATTCGACGACCAGCTTTACCATCCGTTCCTCTTTCACCAAGAGTTTCAGGGATTTCTAGTTGGCCGGCGCGGCCGCTTGTCCTGCCGCCGCGCCGGCAGTTTCGTCAGCGCGCAGTGGAATTACCATGGCCGCGGCTTTCTTGGGCGTGTTTGTGACATACAGCGCGAGTCCGGTGAGCAAAGCGCCGGAGACCAAGTTGCCCAATGTGACGGGAATCTGGTTCCAGATCCACCACTGGCTCAACGAGACCGGGGCACCGAACAACATGCCCGTAGGGATCAAGAACATGTTCACGATCGAATGCTCATAGCCGTGCGCAAAAAACGTCATGATCGGCAGCCACATCGCGACGACTTTGCCGATCGTGGAACGCGAAACCATGGCCAGCACCGCTCCCAGCGTCACCATCCAGTTGCATAAGACTCCTTTGATGAAGGCGGTTTCCCATCCGCGCAGCCCGATTGCCATATACGCGATGGTTTTTTTCTGCGCCGTCGATTTCATCAATTCCCCGACGGCGCCGCTGCCACCCGTACCGCAGTTCGTCACCGCCAAATAGAACAGCAAGCCGTAAAACAAACTTCCGGCCAAGTTTCCCAGATAGACCCAGCCCAGATTACGCAGCATTCTGGGGCAGGAACCTTCGCCGGCCGCCCATCCCATGGGGAGTAGCGCAAAATTCCCTGTAGCCAGTTCAAGTCCAAGGAGTACCAGGATTACAAATCCCACCGGAAAAAGAATTGCTCCCACAATGGAAGCGACATTTTGTGAGAGCACAATGAATACGAGTGACGTGGCATAAGCGAGGAGTCCACCCGCAAGAAAACTTCGGATCAGGAGATCGCGAACGGAGAGAGAAGCTTTCCTGGTTGCCGACTTTATTGAATCGTACAGAAGGTCCGTTGGCTGAACGTGGTCCAAAAACCACCTCCGCTGGCAACGTCGCGCGAGATAACGCCCGCACCGACATCGATAGTGGCCATCTTGAATCTCGGGGAGGTTGGCTGCAAACGCATCTTTTTCATTGGCCGCATTGAAAATTGTGAGGCGTGGGAGAACTCCTTAAAGTGATTTCCTAGTCGACAGGAAGAGAAGCTCGCAAGCACATCGTTATCCGGTAATACCGGCTCAACAATCAACGCCGGCTCCCGTATTCTGGGACCGTATTGCGTCCATTCCGCCGATGAATCCGCTTGTCACCGGTGGTCGGCCCTGGGAGCAAGATAACTCCCGGCTACTGGACAAATGCCTGGCACGGGCCACAAACGGGGTTGTGGGAAACCAGAAGTAGGGTTGAGTGAGGTCAGGGGCTTTCAACTTCTGCACGTGCGTCTTCAAGCGTGGGGGAACGCGGGAAAAAAGACGGACAAAAACAAAAACGGGCGGGACGCTTGCGCGTGCCGCCTGGAATTTGCGTGTGAAGTGGTGCGCCCGGCGAACCCGGAGCAAGTCGAGTGCAGGTTCTTAGTATGGCGGGTGCGCGGAGTTTGCCTGCTGGTTGCTGGCTTGCTGGGTTTGCTCAAGTAGAGCTCTGGCTTGTTTGCTGTCCCGGCTGTGACGGTCGAGTTTGAGATACGCTTGCAGATCTTCCACAAGCGCAGGCGAATTGTTTTGCCGCTGGTGGATTTTGGCGAGTAAGAAATAAGCTTGGGGGAAATCGGCCCTGCGCGAAAGTGCCTGTTGCAAACTGCGCTCTGCCTCGACTAAATGATTCAAGCCGAATTGCGCCAAGCCCAGGAAGTATTTCCCGGATGCGGAGCCGGGCTCCAGATCGAGTCCCCGCTGAATGACGGTCTCCGCCTTTTCCAATTCTTGCTTCTCGCAAAGAACCATGCCCATGCCGAACTCCGGCGGCGCATACCCGCCTCCGGTCAGGTCGATGGACTTTTGGAAGGCCTGCTCGGCTTCGACGGTGTGGCCGAGACGGAAGTGCGCGATGCCTAGGTCATAGTACGCTTTGTAGAAGCCCGGAAATTCTGCAATCGCTTGATCAAAATAAGCAAGGCTTGCCGCGGCGTCTCCCTTTCCCAGCAGCGCGGCGCCTTTCGCGAATGCCTTCCGCCCTTTGTCGGACATTCTCAGTTCTTGCACCGAAACGATGTCTTCGTTCCTCGGCGCGGCTGATTCTTTCATTCGTTCGGTGAATTGGGATTGCGCCAGACACGTGACGGGTGAAATCAGAAAGATCATTACAAATACGGTGGTGAATCTCGAAATGCTCATCGACTTACCTTCGGGCGGGCAAGTCCCCCTCCTCTTGCCGCCGTTCTGAAAAGGAACGACGTGGGAGAGAGCCGAAAGCCTTCAGTCTCGGGTTTTCGGGGGTTGCAGGCACTCAACCCTGAATAATTTTTATACCGGGCTGGATGCGATCTGTCTGTCTGGTTTAAGACAAGCCGAAGGATATTTCAGTAGTGTCGCTAATGGGACACCGCACGTTCTTGCTCTTGTTCCTACCGGGAATTTTCGTTTTTCTTCCTCTGAAGCTTCCAAGGTAGCCGCGACTTCTGCCTGGTTTTGGGGCTTTTCACACGTCTTATTTACTGATTTGGTGCAGCCCAAGGAAATTAATCAGTCGAATCATCCAAGCTTAGTTACTGTAGAAGATGTCGCTTCATTTGATTATTTCAGGCCCGCGAACCTTCTCAGGCCGCAACGTAATTGTTAGGGGAGGTTACATTGTCTGCTTCGCAACTCCATGAGGGAAGGATCCTCGTAGCCGACGACAACGAAGCTAACCGCGAGCTGCTCTCCACCCTGCTAGGCCAGGAGGGCTATCACATCATTTCCGCAGCAGACGGCCAGCAAGCGCTGGAGCAGCTAAGCAGGGATTCCGTAGACCTCGTTGTTTCGGACGTGGTGATGCCGCGGAAGACCGGCTTTGACGTTTGCCTGGCGATCAAGTCAAAGCCGGAAACACGACTGATCCCGGTTCTACTGCTGACCAGCCTGCACGGGGACGATGATCGCATCCGCGGAATCATGTGCGGCGCGGACGATTTTCTAACGAAACCGGTGAACAAGCACGAGCTACTGGCGCGGGTAAATTCGCTCATGCGTCTAAAGCAATTTACCGATGAGCTGGACAACGCCGAGGCCGTACTCTCGAGTCTAGCGCTAAGTATCGAAGCCAAAGATCCCTACACCGAAGGACACTGCGACCGACTCTCCAAATATTCCGTTGCTGTAGGCGAGCAGTTGAGCTTAGCTGAAGACCTGCGCGTCGCGCTTCGTCGTGGCGGCCTGGTTCACGATATCGGCAAGCTGGCGGTACCGGAGCACATCCTGCTAAAACCCGGACCGCTCACACCGGAGGAGCGCAAAGTCATGGAGCAGCACACCATTGCGGGCGAACGGATTTGCGCGCCGCTACGGTCGTTCCGCAACGTGCTGCCGATTATTCGTCATCATCACGAAAAGCAGGACGGCTCCGGATATCCCGACGGATTGAAGGGTGAGCAAATTCCTCTGACGGCACGCATTCTACAAATCACAGATATTTATGACGCATTGACCACGGACCGGCCGTATCGCAAGGCTCTTTCGGCGGAAAAAGCTTTTGCCATCATGAGAGAGGAAGTAAAGCGCGGCTGGTGGGATGGTGGGGTCTTGGATGCGTTTGCGGGGCTCGTTCATGGCTATGATCCCGTGCAACCGGTGGGGTCCGGTCGCAAATGACGACCTCGTACCCGGCCCCTGACTTCCAGCTTCTATTCGAATCAGCGCCGGGTCTGTATCTCGTTCTTACGTCACAGTTGAACATTGTCGCAGTGAGCGACGCCTATCTGCGCGCGACCATGACGAAACGAGAGCAAATTCTCGGTCGGGGAATCTTCGAAGTCTTCCCTGATAATCCCGACGACCCGTCAGCTACAGGAATGGGCAACCTGCGAACTTCGCTGGAGCGAGTGCTGCAAGATAAGACACCGAATACAATGGCGGTGCAGAAATACGACATTCGCAAGCCGGAATCGGAAGGAGGCGGGTTTGAGGAGAGGTACTGGAGCCCTGTCAATTCGCCGGTCTTGGGATCGGTCAAAGAGGTCGCCTACATCATCCATCGTGTTGAAGATGTAACCGAATTCGTTCGGCTCAAACAGCAAGGAATCGAACAAGAAAAACTGAAGAAAGAACTGCAGACGCACGCGGGCCAAATGGAAGCTGAAGTGTATCTGCGAGCGAGCGAAGTACAGGAAGCGAACCGCCTCCTGGCGGCCGCGAACCAGGAACTGCTCCGCGCAAAGGACGAGGCCGAGCGTGGCAGCAAGTTCAAGGACCAATTCCTTTCCACCATGAGTCATGAACTGCGCACACCGCTTAATGCGGTCCTGGGGTTTTCTGATCTTCTAGCCGATCCACGTTATGGGCCTTTAAATGAGAAGCAACGGCGTTACATCGATCATATCCACACGGGTGGAAAGCACCTGCTCAGCCTAATCAGCGACATCCTGGACCTGTCCAAGATCGAGGCTGGCCGTATGGAGTTGGCGATGGAGAGCATCACGGTTGATGCCGCTTTCTCCGAGGTGCTCAGCGTGATGCAGCCCCTGGCGGACAAAAAATCACATGTATTGTCCACGAGCGTCGAAGCTGGGCTAGCCGTGCGCGCCGATGCCACGAGGTTTAAGCAAGTGCTCATGAATCTTCTGGGCAACGCCATCAAATTCACTCCACAGGGCGGAAGAATCGAACTCGCCGCACATTTGGATGGCGGCAGCATTCGCGTGGAAGTGCGAGACAACGGCCCGGGTATACCTCCCGAAGAGGAACGGCGCATCTTCGAAGCCTTTTATCGCCTTCGAGAGTCCGGCAAGAAGACTGAAGGAACGGGCCTCGGCCTAGCCATCACCCATCGCTTGGTTGAATTGCACGGCGGTGAGTTGAGCCTGAAGAGTCAGGTAGGCGAAGGAAGCTGTTTCTATTTCTCTCTTCCCGCAGTTGCCTCCGCCCGAGAACCGATCACTCGCAAAACGGAATCTGCTTTGAGGACGCTCGGGCCCGCGCGAATTTTGGTGATTGAAGATGATCGCGTGACCGCGCACCTTATTCAGTCGCAGCTCGCCTCAGCTGGGTACCAAGTGACGCTCTGCGAAGAGCCGCAAAAGGCCTTGGATGTTGCGGCGCAACTCCAGCCTAGCGCCATCACCCTGGACATAGTGATGAAGCCGAAGAATGGCTGGGAAGTCCTGGTACAGTTGAAGCGCGATCCGCGCACAGCCAACATTCCCATGATCGTAGTCTCGATAGTCGATCAGCCGAGCATGGGAACACTGCTCGGAGCCGACGAATATTTGGTGAAACCTGTCGACAAGACCACCCTGTTGGGCGCGATTGCGCGTCACGCCCGCACCCAGCACGTGACAGAGCGCGCAGGTGCGATCCTGGTGGTGGAAGACGACACGCCAACGCGTGAATTCATCGCGGAAATGCTCAGTACCCAGGGCTATGCCGTGACTACTGCCGCCGATGGCGCGCAGGCCCGTGCGCAAGTGGCCGCTTCTTTGCCTCAACTGGTAATTCTCGACATGATGCTGCCGGAAGTGAGCGGCTTTGAACTGCTCGGCGAATGGCGCGGTAGCCTTCGCACCGCTGGCCTTCCGGTATTCGTTCTGACCAGCAAAGACTTGAGCCAAGAGGAGAAGAGTTATCTGCGTACCCACGCAGAAGCACTGCTTCACAAGCAACAACCCTGGCACGAAGCGCTGATTAAGCAACTCGAGCGCGTGGTGGCTCCGTCTATAGCGGAGAAGGCGTGAAACACGGCATCCTGGTGGTCGAAGACAACCCGCTGAACCGCGAATTGCTTTGTGACTGGCTCGCAGTCGAAGGACACGAGGTCTGGAGTGTTGAGCATTTGGGCGCGGCGATTCGTTCCATCGAAGACCGCCCGCCCGACGCGGTGCTGTTGGACGTGCAGCTTGGCGACGAAGACGGACTTTCCTTGGCCGCCTGGATGCGAAAACAGCCGAAACTTTGTCACATCCCGGTAATCGCCGTGACGGCACACGCTCTGGTGACGGAACAACACCGTTTTCTCCAGGCAGGTTGCAATGCGTGCGTCTCGAAGCCCATTGACTTCAAAGTGCTTCGCGAAGAGCTGGAACGCTGGCTGAAAGATCTCAAGGCGCCAGAGGTAACTTCCTAGAGTTTATTGCCATCGCTCTGCTTGCCGCGAAGGTTCGTCTGCTTGGAGGAATAAGATTAAGTTGCCAGCCCAGATCCTTGTCGTAGACGATCATGCACCTTCCTGTGAGCTCATCTCCGAGATCTTACGATCTGCCGGCTTCGAAACTAACTCGCTGACCAGCAGCGCCGAAGCCGTTGAGCGCCTGACGCGAGAGAAATTCCACGCGGTCTTTCTGGACATGCGCATGCCCCCGCCCGACGGCCTCGAACTCGCTCGCCACGTTCGTACCTCTCGCATGAACGCATCGACGGTCATCGTCATGATTACTGGAGAACAAGACCGAACGCTGATGACGCGCGCGTTCGAACTTGGCGTTCAGTTCTTTCTCTTCAAGCCGGTGGAACGTAACAAGTTGCTCAAATTGATTCGTGTTGCAGAAAACCCGATTGAGCGGGAACGGCGGCGCTTCACGCGTGTCCCGCTGCAGCGCCAGGTTTCCCTGGAGTGGAACGATAAGCACCTCGAGGGAACCACTGTAGACCTCAGCTCCGAGGGCATGCTTGTTCAGTCCTATCTCGTCTTCTCAACCGGTACTCTTGTCAAAGTCACACTGCAACTCCAGAGTGGCTCGACACCACTGCAATTCGAAGCGCGAGTAGTCCGAACCGTCGGAACTGATCGTATGGGCATTCAATTCAAGAGCCTAGATGCGAAGGACAGCAGCCGATTGCAGGAGTTCCTCTTGCCTCTGATTCTCTCGGCTACGTGATCCACGCGAATAGCGAAAACTTGCGCTCCCGACAAGGATCGGCGGATGGTTCAGGCCTGGCTCCTGAAAACAAAAACGGGCGGGACGCTTGCGCGTGCCGCCCGGGATTTGTGTGAAGTGGTGCGCCCGGCGAACCGGGAGCACACCTACTTAGAGGGGTTGGACGTTCGAGGCCTGCAGGCCCTTGGGGCCCTTGGTGACTTCGAATTCAACCGCTTGGCCATCATTCAACGACTTGTAGCCATCAGCCACGATCGCGGAGAAATGGACGAAAACGTCCTCTCCACTTTGGCGCTGGATGAATCCAAAGCCCTTGCTGGCATTGAACCACTTCACTGTTCCTTGTTCTTTACTCACTGCATCTACTCTTTTCTGTTGACCGCGTTGCGATCATACTTTGAGCGCGGCCGGGTTGGGGCCGAACTCTTAATAAGCTATCTGGTGCCTCGACTCCGAACCCCTCAAAAGAGTTTCGGGCCGCCATTGGGCGCAAAAAAAAGCCGCAAGTTTGACCTTGCGACCGCTTTACGACTCCAAAGGCGATACAAGAGCAACAAACGCAAGTACAGGGTAGCACAACATACAGGAAAACACCTAGAACTATTTTGGGACTTTCTTTGGGGTGTGACGTGAGGGGAAAGGTGGCAACTGGGATTGCGGGTCACGTCGAGGCTGGCGTCGAGCTTCTGGGGGAGAGGCCTTTTTTCGCGGCGGCTGCGGAGTTGGCGTAAACTCAGGCAATCAGCAATTTGTGCAGGAAAGAGCGACGGCATGCGGCTGCTGCTTGTTGAAGACGATGCGCGTATCGCGCGATTTGTTGCCAAGGGGCTGCGCGAGCAGGCGTACGCGGTGGACGTGGCGGCGAACGGAGATGACGCGCTGTATGAGGCGGCGATCAACTCCTACGATCTCGTCATTCTGGACGTGATGATTCCCGGCCGAAACGGATTTGAAGTGTGCCGAGAGCTGCGGCGCGCGGGACAACGCATGCCCATACTGATGCTGACGGCGCGTGACGCTGTGGAGGACCGCATCAGCGGGCTGGATCATGGCGCGGACGATTACCTGACCAAGCCATTTGAGTTTCGCGAGCTGCTGGCGCGGCTGCGGGCCCTGCTGCGGCGCTCCGGGGAATTACGGCCGGCGCGGATTTCCATCGCAGACCTGGTGCTGGATACTGGTGCGCAGAGCGTTTCGCGAGCGGGGCGGGATATTCCGGTGACGACCAAGGAGTATGCGCTGCTGGAGTTTCTGGCGCGCAACGCGGGGCGCGTGGTGGGCCGGGCGGAGATTGCGGAGCATGTGTGGGATGAAAGCTTTGACCCGTTTTCGAACCTGATCGAAGTGTACGTGAACCGGCTGCGGCGAAAGATTGATGCGGAAGGGAGCAAGCCACTCCTGCACACACGGCGAGGGGCGGGATATTTTTTTGGCCCCGCGGGCGAAGCGGTGGCAGGCGAAACGCAGGAAGCGGACGGCACAACACACCATCGCGGCAAAGGCAACGCCACGACGAGGAAGAGCCATGCTTGATTCCGTGCGCGTGCGGCTCACGCTTTGGTACACGGGATTGCTCGCGCTTTTCCTGGTGCTGCTGTCGCTGATTACCTATTTTATTTTTTGGCGGAGCACGCTGCAGCGAACGGACAGCAATCTGGCGGAGCTTTCCGAGGCGTTTCTGTCCACGGTGCAAGCGGAAATGCTGGACAACCATGGACCGGATGCCGCAAACCTGGCCGCGCGCGAGGCGATCGTTGAGCATCGTTTTCGCGACCATGTGTTTGCGGTACTCGATTCAAAAGGCGGCCTGCTAACTTCTTCGCAAGATCTGCCGAACGAGGAGGTGCCTTCGGGGCTGCTTTTCTCCGCGGCGTTCCAAAAGTTACTCGCGAATTCCGCCAGCGCGGAGCGTGCGATTGAGAACATGAGAGGTGGCAGGAGCGGGTATCGCGCCTTCGTCCGAAAATTTCCGTTGAAGGGCCAGACGTATACGCTCGTGATTCTGCAGTCGCTTCATCCGCAAGACGAAATGCTGGAAGAGGTGCGGCAGACGTTCGCGTGGGTGATTCCCATCTCCATATTTCTGGCGAGCCTGGGCGGCTATTTTTTAGCGAGGAAAAGCCTGGCACCAGTAGTGGCGATGAGCAGCCAGGCAGGGCGCATCGGAGCTGAGAATCTGCACGAGCGCCTGCCGATCCAGAACGCCAAGGACGAGCTCGGGCGCCTGGCAGCTTCGTTCAATGAATTGCTGGAGCGTGTGGACCAATCGTTCGAGCGACAGCGGCGCTTCATGTCTGATGCGTCGCACGAGTTGCGCACGCCCGCAGCGATTCTGCGCGGGGAATCGGAGGTAGCGCTTTCGCGGACGGAGCGTCCGGCCGAAGAATACCGTGAGTCGCTGGCGGTGCTGCATGCGGAGGCGCAGCGGCTGACGCAGATCGTAGAGGATCTCTTCACACTGACGCGCGCCGATGCCGGGCAGTACCCGCTGTCGCCGAA
>Ga0307477_10001141_pt1 | contig 23604 bp, 20 predicted proteins | sample atmos_gasesECM2C_FD_203316 | JGI IMG/M metagenome (GOLD analysis project Ga0307477, IMG submission 203316) | Hardwood forest soil microbial communities from Morgan-Monroe State Forest, Indiana, United States - atmos_gasesECM2C_515 | ecosystem: Environmental > Terrestrial > Soil > Temperate...
AATTAGTCTTTTCGGGTGACCCACAGGACGACAAAAGCGCTCGAACACAGTTCGCCGCGAAATTTAAGGAGATGCATCGATTTGTCCGGCAATTCGACGGAACGTGGGTGCTGTACATCGGCGCGGAGAACTGGCCGTTCCGCGGTACCGTTGGTGCGGGAGAAAGAAAAGTGGTTCTTCGATGTAGACGCCGGAACACAAGAAATCTTGTTTCGTCGGATTGGTGAAAATGAGTCCGTCGAGATCGAGGTCTGCCATGCTTTGGCGCGCATCACCCTGGAGAACGACCGTGAACCGGCGAGCGATGATGTCGTCACGGAATATGCGCTCAACCTAGTGGACGCCAAGCGGCCTGATGACAGCCATACTCTGGCGAATCCCTTCCATGGATATTATTTCCTTAGAGTGAGCAATGACGCTGATATAGACGATGGGGCTGTCCTTTTCGTGGCCTATCCTGTCAAGTATCGCTTGTCCGGCGTGATGACATTTGTAATCACCTCCGATGACGTTGTCTTTCAAAAGGATCTGGGCCCGAACGCGCCAAAACTTGCAAGGACCGTCAGCAGAGATACACCGGACTCGACCTGGCAGCTTGCCGAATCGGCGTAAGCACAATTGTAGTGACCAGATCTGCTCACAACGAAGATGGGTGGCCGACTGAATGCCGAACCGAAAAAAGTTAATCTCGTGCGCGTTTTTTCGCATCGAAGGGATGTGCACGAAATCGTATTCTTCTTGAGTTTAGGACTTTTGGCGCTGTGGACTATTGGTCCGTTCGCGGTTTTCGTGGTTTATCACGTTCCGCCCCTCCGCAGATTTCTTGGACTCAATACTTCCATTGAGTGACCGTCGAGAGACTGAAGAGATGGCCAGTGCCGCAAGTTCACTTCATTACCGCGATCGGATTGCACGGCCCGTTGTTCCGGTCGACGAATCCCACAATCTGACGCACCGCATCACCTCGAACCTGGAGCTGCGGGAAGTGTTGCGCCCAACTGCCTGCGACATTCGCGAACTTACCCGTGTGGTCCGCGTCGGTGGTAACGATGGTGCTGTCGCGCGGCTGGATATTAACCGTACAAGGCTCCTCTCTCGAACGAAGAAGTTTGGTATCCACGCGAAGAAGTACGCTTAACCTGGAAGCCCCACCTCGTCATCATAGTCCTCACGCTACAGCTTCGACAGTTTCGACCCTTTCAACGTCTTCAACATCGACAGTTTCGACTGCTGGCGGTTTTCTCCCGAGAATTCAGCGACTTACGGTTCTGCACGTTTGGTGTGGACCTTGCCCTATTCACGGCGTGATTGGGAGGCCGCTATGAACGCCAAAGCAGAAACAACCATTGCTTGCCTGAGTGATCCTGCCGCGGAACAAACGCTTGTCGTTGCCGCCAAGAACGGAGACGAACAAGCATTTGAAACCCTTTTTAAGCGTCACCAACAAAAAGTTCTTCGGATGGTTCAGGGGTACACACGCGTCCGGGAGGACGCGGAAGACATTGTCCAGCAGAGCTTCCACAAGGCTTTCATGCATTTGTGCAGGTTCGAAGGGAAGTCCTTCTTTTCAACTTGGTTGACACGCATAGCCATCAACGAAGCGCTTATGTTCCTGCGAAGCATTCGTGCAGTGCGCGAGCTATACATCGACGATGGCGGTGACGCAGAAGGAATTGCGGCCAGTTTAGAGATACCCGATTCGAGGCCAGACCCTGAAGCCAGCTACTTACACCGAGAGCGGGCCCGAGTTCTGTTATCAGCGCTTAAGCACTTGAGACCACGCATGCGGCGAGCACTCGAACTGCGAGAACTCGCTGAGTTCTCTACGGAGCAGACGGCCGAACAGATGGGTCTGTCGGTCAGTGCGGTGAAAGCGCGAATTTTCCATGGCAGAAGAGAGTTACGCGAAAGGTTGCGACGCTACATGACATCACCTCGGGCTTTTGAAAAAGGCTCGAGTCGTCACGGCGGTCCGGAACGCATCTCTCGAGGTCTCCGCACCTCGGTCGGGTCTGCGTAGGGATCGTGCAAGGCAGATTCTGACGGCGCTTTTATTCGCGGCTTTAGTTGCGATTCTGGCATTCCTCTGCCTCAGCGGCCCGGACGGCATGATCGGACCCAAGCATCGCCACTGAGTGACTCGCCAAATCGTGGACCTTCAGCCTGCAGCATCCTGTCGCAGGCCTATTGAGAAGTAAAACAGACGCTTTGAAGGAAAAGAACATGTTGAAGATTTGCTTTAGCGAAACACCGTCAGAAGAGAGATGGACTCTGCATGGCCGCCTAACCGTTCCCTGGGTGCGCGTGCTGAGGGCCTGCTGGAAACAGAACCACCGCAGCGGCAAGGAGCGGGCGTGCATTGTCGATCTTAACGAAATCTCGACCATCGACAAAAGCGGCGAGCGGTTCTTGCTGCTGTTGATGAGGGAAGGGGCGCAATGCATTGCCACCGGTGTTTACATCAAACATGTTCTCGAGAAATTGAGGGCCAAGAGAAAAGGCTCGATCCTCAAACGGCTTGCCGGATTTCTCCTTACGGCTGTGATAGCAGCATTCGCCGTCCGCTTTGGAGCGGAATGCATCGCCACTGGTGTGTACGTCAAACATGCCTTTGAGCAATTGACGACCAAAGGCAAAACCTCGGTCCTCGGTCGGCTTACCGGATTTTTCTTTGCGGCTGTGCTAGCGGTATTCGCGGTCCTCATTGGCGGGGCAGCCGCCAAAGCGCAGAACACGACGGTCCAGGGAAGTGTCCCAAGCGGGACGGCGACTGACCAAGTCGTCCGGTTGACTCTCCGCGATGCTATCAATATGGCGTTGCGATACAACCTCGGAGGTATCGAGAGCGGACAAAACGCTCAGATTGCTCGCGGTCAGCGGCTAATAGCGCTTAGCAATCTGCTGCCGCAGGTAAGCGCAGGCGCTTCGGAGAACGTCCAGCAGGTGAACCTCGCGACCTTCGGGCTCAACGGGCTAAAAACAGGAATTCCCACCGTTGTTGGACCATTCGGCTACAGCTCAGTGGATGCAAGTGTCAGCCAAACACTCTTCAGCTATGAATCCATCCAGCGGTTTCGCGCGGCCCGCACTGCTGAACAGGCCGCCCAACTGAGCTATCAGGACATCCTGGATGTAGTCACACTCACTGTCGGCAACGGCTATTTGCAGATCATCGAGGCAGACTCTCGAATTAAGGCGCAGGAAGCCCAGGTACAGAACGCGAGAGCTCTTTACGATCGGGCATTCGATCAGGTGCAGGCGGGTACAGCCCCACGAATCGACGCAACACGCACCGAAGTTCAGTTACACACGGAGGAGTACAACCTAAGCATAGCCCGCAACAACTTCGCCGTCGCAAAACTGGCCCTTGGACGCGCGATCGGACTGCCGCTAGGGCAGGAGTTCGAGCTGGCCGACACACTTCCATATTCCGATATCACTCCGCTGAGCGTCGACGATGCCCTGCAAATTGCATACAAGTCCCGCAGCGATTTCCGTTCCGCTTTCGATTCTCAAAAAGCTGCTGCACAAACTCTTTCTGCTGCCAAAGGCGAACGGTATCCGACCGTGGCGGCTAACGGCAGCTACGGCGATATTGGACCGACGTTCGGCAACTCGCACGGAGATTTCACCTTTCAAGCAGGGATCAGGGTCCCCCTCTTCACTGGCGGACGGATTAAGGGCGATATCACGCAAGCTGAAGCAGAATTGCGTCAAAGAAAGGCCGAAGCTGAAAACGTCCGCGGACAGATTGACCAGGACGTTCGCACCGCTCTTCTCAACCTAAATGCCGCGAAAGAACAGGTTGACGTCGCCAAGCAAAATGTCGAGCTTGCTAATGATAGCCTTGCTCGGTCGAAGGATCGCTTCACTTCCGGAGTAACTGACAGTGTCGAAGTAGTCCAGGCCGAGCAGGCTCTCGCCAGCGCGAACGATCAATACATTACCAGCCTCTACAACCACAACTTCGCGAAGCTCTCCTTGGCTCGCGCCTTAGGAGTCGCGCGTACGAATTACGGGCAATACCTCGGAGGAAAATAATGTCGAACAACGATCACCTCAGTAACAACCATGCTGGAGTCATCGAAGAAGAAATTCCCATTTCTGTGGAATCCCAGTCCCGTTCCCAAGAACCTGCGAAGGATACCGGCAGACTCGATCAGCTTCTTCATGGTCTCCGTGAACACCCGGCAAAAGTCCTGGTGGTGGTTCTTGTGCTCCTGGCAATCCTAGGCATTGTCGGCTACTTCGTTCGCAACGCGTTTCTTTACGAAGACACCGACGATGCGCAAGTTGACGGGCACGTCATGCCACTGAGTGCCCGGATCAGCGGACAGATCAGCGAGGTGCACGTTATTGAAGGCCAGGTTGTTCATGCTGGGGACGCACTTGTCACGATTGATCCTGAGGACTACAAGATCGCGGCAGAACAGGCACAGGCGAATCTGGCTGACGCGCTGGCTACAGCCGCGAGCTCCTACTGGAACGTGCCGATCACGTCCATAACGGTTCAAAGCAATCTCGCCTCGGCAAGAACCGCCGTGACCAATGCAGAGGCTGCAGTTAGAGGTGCGGAACAAAACTACGAATCTGCGAAAGCGGCGCTGGTGCAGGCCGACGCGAATGCCGGGAAGAGCGACGCGGACCTCGAACGCGCCAAACAGCTGGTAGCGAAAGAGGACATTTCTCGCCTGCAATACGACCAAGCCGTTGCTACAGCAACGGTAAACCGAGCCGCTGTTGTCTCGGCGCAGGCCGCCGTTCATGCCGCTGAACAATCCGTCCAGCAAGCCCAAGGGAAACTCCTGCAGGCCAAGAACGATTTGCAGACCGCGGAGACTGCTCCCGAACAGATCTCTTTAAGTCGTTCTAATGCGCTCGCAGCTGACGCCAAGGCGTCGCAACGAAGGGCCCAACTTGCGCAAGCAGAACTGAACGTGAAGTACACGGTCATCCGTTCTCCTGTTGTAGGAATCGTGGGAAAAAGGAACGTAGAAGTTGGTCAAAACGTGAGTGTCGGACAGGAACTTGTAGATGTTGTGCCCCTTGATGACGTCTGGGTGACAGCCAACTTTAAGGAAACGCAGCTAGAGCACATGCGGCCTGGGCAGCACGTGAGAATCAAAGTGGATGCCTACGGTCGCACGTGGTACGGACACGTGACCAACATGGGTGGCGGCACGGGTTCGATTTTTAGTCTGCTGCCGTCTGAGAACGCCACCGGGAATTACGTCAAAGTCGTGCAGCGGGTACCGGTCCGCATCGATTTCGATCGCGTCGAGAGACAGGATTTCAATGCAGAAGGGCTGCTCAAGCCGGGATTGTCCGTCGTGCCAGACGTGAGGGTGCGATGAGTACTGCGCTGTCTCTCGCGGCTGAGCAACCGACGTGGCAGCCAAAAGTCAACCCATGGATCATCGGCGTCGCGGTTTCGCTGGCTGCGTTCATGGAGGCGCTCGACACGAGCATAGCGAACGTGGCCCTTCCGCACATCGCCGGCAGCATGGGCGCGAGCAATGATGAGAGCACGTGGGTCTTGACCAGTTACCTGGTGTCGAACGCCGTTGTGCTTCCGATCAGCGGCTTCCTCGTTGGCTGGCTCGGACGAAAGCGCTTCTTCCTGATGTGCGTCGCCTTTTTTACAGTTAGCTCGTTTTTGTGCGGCATCGCGCCGAGCCTCGGGCTGCTGCTTCTTTTCCGAGTGCTGCAAGGCGCCTTCGGTGGAGGACTGCAGCCGATGACGCAGGCAATCCTGGCGGACACTTTCCCGCCGGAGAAACGCGGGCTGGCCTTCGCATTGTATGGAATCACGGTCATCTGTGGTCCCGCCATTGGTCCCACGCTGGGCGGCTGGATTACGGATAACTATTCCTGGCGCTGGATTTTTTATATCAACGTTCCCGTGGGGATTCTGGCTGTCTTGCTGGTTTCTCAGCTACTCGAAGATCCACCCTACTTGTCCCGTCTGAAAGGCACCATGGCGAAATTCGACTACATTGGGTTTGGCCTTCTCGCTGTCGGCGTAGGCGCTCTTCAGGTTGCGCTGGACAAGGGACAAGAGGACGACTGGTTCGGGTCGCGATTCATCACCACACTCATCATTCTTGCGGCAGTGGGTTTGGTGTCTCTCGTCATTTGGGAGTGGCGCCACAAGGAACCCATCGTGGATGTCCGTCTGTTCAAGGGGTTTAATTTTGCAAGCTCCAATCTAATGATGTTCATGCTTGGCGCCGTGCTGTTCAGTTCAACCGTCCTTCTTCCGCAGTTTTTGCAAACGCTCATGGGTTACACGGCGCAAAAAGCTGGCATGGTCATTTCGATGGCGGCTGTTCTTCTGGTCTTTCTTTTACCGGTGGTCGGGCGCCTTGCCGGATACTTTCAGGCGCGGCACCTTCTCGCTTTCGGCTGGATCGCACTCGCTGTGGCCATGTATTTCTCATGCAAACACATCGATCTACTCATCAGCTTTCGTTCTGCCGCGTGGATGCGCATTTGGCAGTACCTGCCTGTTGGATTTTTATTCGTTCCGCTCACCATGGCTGCCTATGTCGGCCTGCCGGAGTCGAAAAGCAACGCCGCGGCCGGTTTGATAAACTTCACGCGCAATATCGGGCAGAGCGTAGGAACCTCGGCTGTAACTACGTTGCTTGCACGCCGAGGTCAATACCATCAGTCCGTTCTCGCCGAGTACACACGCTCTCATCGCTTCGATGCGGCCGTCGCAGGCTTGGCGAACCGTCTGACACATGTCGGTTTGAGCATCCACTCCGCTCACCAACAGGCGCTTGCCAGAATGTACAGCGTGGTGATGGCACAGGCCCAAGCACTCTCCTACGTCGATATCTACTGGCTGCTCGCTGCCACTTCCGCACTAATGTTCTTGCTGTGCTTCCTACTTGCCAAAAACGAACCTGGCAAGGGCGCCCAGGTTGCCGTGCACTGAAGGTATTCGGAGGAATGACCTTATTTCGTGAGATCGGCATGGCCGCTCGGATTGTGCGAGTGGAACGGTGAGAAATAACGGGACGACGGGATTCGAAGCCGCGACTTCGTGCGTGACAGCCGGAGGTTCTGGTTTCCCGCGCAGATGGTTCATATCCGCTGTGCCAAGACTGTGCCAGAATTTCACGTGATTCGGGTTAGCTTCTGAGCGAAAGCGGATTCCCCGATTGGTTGGAAACGTTAGTAGTGAGAAGAAATCGACGGAGCTGTTGGAGTCAGGTGTCGTGCGCCCAAGAGAGGCGGGCTACCCAAATTCGGCAGTCCCCTGCATGGAAACAATCACGGATTCGCGGACCAGCGATACAAGACGTGAATAGGAATCCTGAACCCGTTCGCGGTTCAAGAACAAAGGGTGCCAACCCGCCTTCCACGTGGGACCAACTGTAGGACCATTAAGCGTTTCTGGCCGCTCTAAGTGCTACTCAATGCTCCTGAAAGTGCCTCGTAAGTTGTAGACACTCCGTTCCCTGCGGACTTGCCAAGGTTCAGGTGTCGGTTCGATTCCGATAGGCCGCGCCATCGTCTTAAAGAATTTACGCTACCGCCTCATGGTTGTGCCTTCCGCCGGTTGAATCAATTCCACGGTCTTGCGATGTCGAGCAGGCTTTGCCAGCGGGCGAGCCTGGGCGTACCCTTCCAGCGTCATATCATCGACAGACGGCTAGCACCTCAGTCCAGGCTGTTCCTTCCTAACGTGACCCATCTGTTTGGTACACCCGTCGCCGAAGGCCAGTCGGTTTGCTGTTAACCCCTTGAGTTTTTGCTTGTAGGGGCAGAGAATCCCGACGAGTCACGAGGCCGGCCTCGGGAAGAGTGCTTTGACAATTCGGGGAAGGCCTTATTGCTGGGGGATCTGGCGGGGTTGCCTCCAATGATTAGAGACGTCTTAAGTCGCCTGGGCTACAACGAGCTCCTGAGACAAGAGCGCCCGCTCTTGGCCGAGGATTACGTTTTCGATTCGAAGGCCATCGCTGCTGCGAAAGATCTCAAGCTGGAATATGAGAACGTATTTCTTCAGGAAACGCCGCTCTCGGTTGTCCGACAAATCCATTTGCAACATGGGAGCAACCCGCACACTGCTCTGCAACTGACATTGGCGCTTTGCTGGAATGGGTTTCGTGATGCTCTGGCGCTTCTCTCACGCTTTGTTGAATCTTTCGAACGCAGAATTCCCGAAGAGAATGTGGTGAGCACCGCGCAAGCACACCAGATCGGCGAGTTCGGTGTCAGTTGGGCATGGTTGGATAAGGGCGCTCCGGACATTTTGGGGTTTGTTCGCAAAAATGTATTTGTGGGGATTCGCGGACACGACGCGAGAGAACTGACCATCTCGTTGGCGAGAGAAGTGGATGCGGCACTTGGAAGAGGCACATCGACAGAGAAGTATGGAGACACAGCGCACCCTTTGTTCAACGAGCTGAGGAGGCGGGAAGGCGAGTTACCCAAGCTTCCTGCGACTGGCAAGTTGCCGCTGGGAACACTCCCGGCCGCGCAGAGCACCTTGTTTTTTCTTACTTCGAGCGGGTCGGTGAACCGGGAGAGCGACAAACCACAATCCTGGTATTACCGGGCGGGAACTCAGACGGGTCGTCAAGAAATAACTCTGTATTGGGTTGACGCGGGGATTCTGCCTGGAAGAGACCGGCTCGGCGTGGACGTTAACTAGGGAGGGGCGGCGAGATGGCGCTGCAACTCAAGACGATCACCTTCAATCATGATCCTTTGTCGGCGTCCAATTCGGCATTGAATATCCGTCGTAACAAGGATTTTGAAGTGCCCATTCCGGAATATGACGCGGCCATTCCGAGAACCCCCGCCGAATCCTGCGCTGCTTACGCCAAGCTGGAAACAACGGGTCAGAATGTGATTATCCGCGCGCGCTTGCAAATCCCTTCGGCAGCCAATGTCACGTATGAAGTCAAGGCGTCGGGAGGTGATGTACTGGGGCACTTGGATCCGGTACAGGTTGTCTTCAGCGGAGGGATTACGGACCAGACGGTCGATGCTCCTCTTTCACACAGAAACTTCAAGCAGGTAGGCCGGACGGATATTGTCTGGTTTTGGCGATATCGAAGAAAGGGAACCAGGAAATGGCATTTCCTGGCCAAGACGTCTCATCGCATCTACGTGGTTCTTGCGGTGCCCCCTGCGCCGTGGACCCAGGTGTTTGCGGACAAGAGAAATCCTTGGACCGATCTACTCGATGAGTGCTGCGTTATCGCCGCCGGAAGTGAGGATGCGCCATCGGCGGCGGAAAAAACGACCAAGGACATCCACCTGAATCATTCTTTGCGTTATGACATCGTGGAGGGCGCGGATCGATATGGGTTCGCCGTGACGGGCGACTCGTTTGATCTGACCAACTGGATTGACTATGTCTTGCGGGGAAACGCGCCGGCCAATCCGGTGTTTTGCGGAGGCTCGCCCGAGCAATACAAGGACTTTTGGATCGTTAATTGTTATGACTGCGCGGCCTCGAATGCGCTGATGTCAAAAGTCGTTGGGGCCGGCCTGGACTACTATTTTCACCAACCTTTTGGTTATCTGAATTACGTCCTGCCGATCGGCAGAGGAAAGTGCAATAACCCGTTTTACGGATGTTTCGGAAACAATCCAGCGGTTGGCCCAGACGATCCTCGAACATCGTTTGGAAACCATGCGTATCCGAAACTCAATGGAAACAACAACTACGATGCGTGCATGAGAGTCTGGGTGCCGGCATGGCTGAGCCTTCTGCTCTTTTTGATTTGGCTAATTGTGCTGATCATCACACTGGGTTTCGTGAATTTGAAAGGGCTCCTGAACGCATCGGGTGGATGGCTAATCGATCTAACCCAGCCCGATTACGTCTCCAAGACGATCGATGTCAGCCAGCCATTTGAGGCTGCGGCCGCCGGCGGCACGCCGGTCCTGCAGACGCTTCAATTTCGCGTGGTATAGATTCTGGGGAATCGCTGCACGAGCTAGCGGAAGAGGTTTTCCAACTGGACGCGCTCATTCGTTCTCGCGTCTCGATACTTCACAATAATGGGAGTGTACAAAGATAAAGCCCAGCGCAGCCCCGCTGGTTGCGAAATCGCGCGAGAGCCAGGAACGACGACAGCCTCCTCCGGGATCACCAATGGGATGCAGTCAGTCGCCGTATAGATCTGTTCGCGTACCAGGTCATATACCCCGGTTGAACCATTCAAGATTACCCCGCTCCCCAGCACCGTGCCGCGCTTCACCACAACACCCTCGTACACGCCGCAATTCCCGCCGACCATCACCTCGTCTTCGATTATCACCGGCATGGCGCCAACAGGCTCCAGAACCCCGCCGATATGGGCGCCAGCTGAGATGTGGCAATTTCGTCCGACTTGCGCACAACTCCCGATCAATGCGTGCGAGTCCACCATCGTTCCATCGTCGACGTACGCTCCAACATTGATGAACATCGGCGGCATGCAGGTGACACCACGTCCGACGTACGAGCCGTCGCGAATACTGGATCCCCCGGGAACGATCCGCAACTGGCTGGCGAGCTCGACCGCTTTCACAGGATACGTGTCCTTGTCGAAGAACGGTTGCCGCACCCGATCTACTGACATGTCGACCACCTTGCCCATACGAAACCCAAGCAAGATCCCCTTCTTCACCCACCCATTTACCCTCCAACCCGTTTCCGATCTTGCGTCCGGCTCGGCCGCGCGTATCTCGCCGCGATTCAACGCGGCTTTGAAAGCTTCGAACATGCGCCGGTGCTCTTCCGTGTACGCTGACGGAGGGGCGTCAAACAGTTGTTCAATCTCTGGCGGCAGCATAGGTTTTGTCGATCAGGCCGATCGTTTCAAGAACAGCCTCAATTCGCCCCATGGAACCCGCTCCGGGCGGCACCAGCGGCAGCCGCCAGACTGCTTGTAGCAACCCCATTCTTGCCATGGCGGCCTTTACCGGGATCGGATTGGATTCGACGAAATTGACCTCCATCAGTGGAAGATACTGCGTGTGAATTACACGCGCGGCGGCAAAGTTATTTTGCAGCGCGAGGTCGCAAAGCCTGCTCATTTCCGCGGGGATCTCGTTGGAGGCTACGGAAATCACGCCACGCCCGCCCAGCGCGAAGAGCGGCAAAGTGATGGCATCATCGCCGGAGAGGATCACGAAGTCGTCGGGGACCAGCGCGGCGATCGACGCCATTTGCGAAATGTTTCCGGACGCTTCTTTTATGCCCACAATCGTATCGATAGCGGCCAGGCGCTTTACCGTTGCGGGTTCAATGTTGACTCCGGTGCGGCCGGGGACGTTGTAAAGCAAGATCGGCAGCGAAACCGCTCCGGCAATAAAACGGAAATGCTGGTACAGCCCTTCCTGCGTGGGCTTGTTGTAGTAGGGCGCGACGGAAAGAATTCCGCTGACGCCCATTGCTTCATATTCGCGTGCCGCGCGTGCCACTTCCGCGGTGTCGTAGCCGCCCGCTCCAGCGACTATGGGCACGCTGCCGTGCGCTTCCTCCAATATGATTTCGACGACGCGTCTACGCTCGGTCGGCGTCAGCGTCGGGCTTTCCCCGGTCGTCCCGCAGGGCACCAGAAAATGAACTCCGGCCTCGACCTGCCGCCGCACCAGCCGCCGCAAAGCAGCTTCATCGATCGAGAAGTCATTCCGAAACGGAGTAACCAATGCTGTACCGCAACCTGTGAACATGATGTGTCTCCTTAAGATCCTCATTCTCGAGCCAGAAATCCGCAGGGCCTGCGCTCTCATTCCAATTCATTCACAATCTCGCGAAATTCGAACACTCCAGTCTTCCCCACAATCCAGCGCGCCGCCCGCAGCGCCCCGCGCGCAAACCCCTCCCGGCTTCTTGCCGTATGGCGGATGGTAATCGTGTCGGAACTCGAGTCGAATCCGATCTCGTGCGTTCCGGGATGAGCGCCTGCGCGAGTGGCGCTTAGGTTGATCGTCCGATGGAAACCAGCTTGTTTCATCTCGTCTGCGACCGCCAATAGCGTGCCGGACGGCGCGTCCCGCTTGGCGGAGTGATGGATTTCCCAGCCCCATGCTTCGTACTCGGCTTCGGCCGCAAAGGCGCTGGCCGCTTGCGCGATGATCTGCCGGAAGCGGTAGACGCCGACCGAAAAGTTGGGACTCCACACTAGGGCGCCGCCGGCTGATTCAACGGCCTCGCGCACGCAGGGCAACTGCTGAAACCATCCTGTCGTGCCCGCGACAACGGGAATTCCCAGCGCGGCAAGCTGCCGTATATTCTGGATGGCCGCGGAAGGTGCGGAGAATTCCATTGCGGCGTCGACTCGGTGGAGATTTTCGCGAGTGAGGCCAACACTGTGCGCATTCGTCGTGCTGTTCAGCGTCAAGCGGACGTCAAAACCATAATCGGGCGCGAGCTCTTCGATCAACCGCCCCATTTTTCCGTGTCCGACAATGGCGAGTCCGCGCGTCATGGCGATTTCCGTGAAACTTCGGCATGCGACGCGAGCAGTCGCTTGACCATATTCACGTAGATGGCCACTGCATCGCGCAGCTCTCGTTTTGAGATCCGCTCCTCGGCCGTGTGTGCCACATGAATGCTGCCCGGCCCAATCAGAAACGGAGTGCCCCACGTTTCGTGCAGCGTGGGCACGTCGGTCGTGAAAGCCACCACGCTCGTCGGCAGCCCATCGAACGCGGCAAAGTGAAAAACCGGCGTATACAAGACTTCGTGGACTTCCACTCGTCCGGCCGTAGCCTTGTGAACGGCTTCTCGTACCGGAGCGGCGTCTCGCACCAGTCGAAACATGATTTCGGCCTGGGCTTCGTCGGCAACCACGTTTGGCGCACGCCCTCCCGATATCGTGCCGATATTCAACGTGCTTCTTCCGAGCAGCGAGTCCGCAGGCAGCGCCAGATGCCGAATATTCTCAAGCGCGTCCAGCAGCAGATCGATTGCCGAGTGGCCTAATGCCGGATAGCCCGAATGGGTCAACACGCCCTTGGCCCGCAACTCGAAACGCAGCGCCCCCTTCGATGCCAGGCATAATTTGTTTTCCGTCGGCTCGCCATTGACCAAATACCGAGAGCCGCGCGGAGTTTTCGCCGCAACGCGCGCGCCTGCGCTGTTTCGTTCTTCTCCGACCACAAACAGAAGGCCAATGTCCGATATGCCCTCCTCGAGGAGTTGCTCCGCGGCGCAAGTCATGGCCGCGATAATTCCCTTGGCATCGCATGCGCCCCGCCCCCTGAGGAATTCATCGTCTTCGCTCGACGCGAAAAACGGCGGCACGGTGTCCATGTGCGTCGACATCGTCACCACCGGTGTGCCCCAGCTGGCAAAGACATTGAACCGCTGCGCTTCCACGGCCATCCGTTCGACGCGGCCACCATGTTTCGCGGCCAGCGGCGAAAGATGCCTAAGCAGAAATTCGCCGCACATCGCCTCATTGTTGGTCACCGATTCGATGTCAACAAGCGCGCGGGTTAGCGCAAACAGATCCATGATTGCTTTCTGGGAATGGAACGAAAGAGAAGGGAAGAGCCGAAGAAGACTCGGGGCTGTCACTCCTCGATAGCGCTCCATCCGCTTTAACTTCACATCGGATGACAGTGGACAGGTCTTAGGCCTGGCCCCCAGCCTTCCACGGCGTCAGCTGCCGCGGCGACTTCGGCGGATCAACAGGATTGCCCCTTTCGCGCGAGCGCCCGAAGCTGATCGGGAAAACACGCCCGGCTATTAATGGGATCCGCACCTCTACCAAGTACAAACCGAAAGTAACGGAGCGACCCGCGAAAGTCAATCCTTGCAACATTCAAAAAACAAGCTTGGCATATCTGTTTTTTAACGGCTCCCCTGGATTGACGTCCGCGACAAGTTTCTCTAAGCTCGGATTCGACAATGAGCTTTTCCAATCATCACCGGGCGCACCGTCACCATCATCACGGCCATCTGCCGCGCCCGTTGAGTTCTACCTAGCGAATAGTTAGAAAACCCACTCATCGGCCCGCTGGCGCTAAGCCCCAGCGGGTTTTTTGTTGTTGGTCACCTTGGAGGATGCACGTGGAAATCGCTTTCGAAAAGAGCGGCGGCTTGGTGCCCGCGATTATTCAGGACAGTCGCACCGGTAAAGTGCTAATGCTCGGCTTCATGAACGCGGAGGCGCTGGCCGAGACGCAACGCACTCGCGAAGCGGTTTTCTTCAGCCGCTCCCGCAACCGCTTGTGGAGGAAGGGCGAATCCAGCGGTCACGTTCTGCGCGTCCGGGAGATTCGCATCGATTGCGATGCGGATGCCTTGCTCGTGCGTGTGGAACCATTGGGGCCGGGCGTTTGCCACGAAGGCTATCGCAGTTGCTTTTTCCGCCAGCTGGAGGAAAACGGTAGCGTGCGCGCGGTCGAGGAGCAGGCATTTGATCCAGCCAAAGTCTACGCTCCGGAAACAAATCGATGAATCGCTTGAAGCTCGGAATCCCCAAAGGCAGTTTGCAAGAAGCGACCTTGGAACTTTTCTCGCGCGCCGGTTGGAAGATCACCATAAGCTCGCGCAACTACGTGCCCACGATTGACGATCCGGAGATTGAGTGCCTGCTTGTGCGCGCTCAAGAGATGTCACGCTACGTGGAGACCGGCGCGCTAGACGCGGGAATTACTGGGCACGATTGGGTCGTCGAACCCGGCTCGGATGTCGAGGAACTCGCCGAGCTGGTCTACGCCAAGCAGAGGTTGTCGCGCGTCAAGTGGGTGCTCGCCGTGCACGAAGATTCCGCCATTCGGCAGCCTCGCGACTTGCAGGGCAAAGTAATCGCCACGGAAATCGTGCGTATTACCGAGCGATATCTGCAGTGCCATGGAGTGAGTGCGCGCGTGGATTTTTCCTGGGGCGCTACGGAGGTGAAGGTGCCGCAGCTCGCTGACGCCATCGTCGAGGTCACGGAAACCGGTTCTTCACTGCGTGCCAATCGCCTCCGTATTGTCGATACTGTCCTGGAATCCGCCACGGTCTTCGTCATGAATCGCGCCGCGGCCGCGGACACTTGGAAGAAAGAAAAAGCGGAAAATCTTATTTTGATGTTGCAAGGAGCCATTGCCGCCGCCAGCAAAGTCGGCTTGCTCCTCAATGTGCGCCGCGAGGATTTGGACCGCGTGGTGGCCATTCTGCCGGCCCTGAAGAAACCCACGATTTCAATGCTCAGTGATCCAGAGTGGGTCGCTGTCAATACGATCGTCGAGGAATCCGTGGTCCGGCAGATCTTGCCGAAGCTAAAAGCCGCAAATGCGCAAGGGATCGTCGAATATCCCCTGAACAAGATTGTCCTGTAATGCGCATCTTAAAACTAAGTCGCGCACTGGAGAAAAAGTTGCTGGCTGCGCGCGAACGTCGCGATCGCCAGGCTGAGCAAATTGCCGCCCGGATTGTCGCGGAGGTCCGAAAGCGCGGCGATGCGGCGCTTTTTTCCTGGAGCCGACAGCTCGACGGTATCGATTTAGCGCGCGGCGGCGTCTGGGTATCACGCCGTGAGATTGACGTTGCGCGACGCTGCGTCAGGCTAGATTTCGTGCGCGCCGCAAAACACGCTATAGCCAATGTGCGAAAGGTGGCTGAGAAACAGTTGCCGCGAGCTTGGTCGCTGGAAGTCGAACCCGGCGTACGCATAGGCCAGATGGTCAGGCCCATCCAATCGGTTGGTTGCTATATTCCGGGTGGCGCCTCTACGCTGGTCTCCACGCTCGTAATGACCGCTGTTCCGGCGCAGGTTGCGGGAGTAAAGCGCATCGTAGCCGTATGCTCGCGACCAAATAATCACTTTCTCGCCGTCGCCGGCATCCTTGGTTTGAGCGAAATCGCGCGCATCGGAGGAGCGCAGGCAGTCGCCGCGATGGCCTACGGAACGGAAACAGTTCCGCGTGTCGAGAAAATCTTTGGGCCAGGTAACCGCTTTGTGACCGCGGCGAAGCAATTGGTAAGCCGCGACTGCGCCATCGATCTTCCCGCCGGACCTACCGAAGCCATTGTGCTCGCATCCCGCGGCAATCCCCGCTGGATCGCCGCGGACTTACTGGCACAGGCGGAACACGCCCAGGATGCAGCGAGCATCTTGGTAACGACGTCCGCGCGCCTCGCGACGGAAGTGCGACACGCACTTGCGGAACAGTTGAAGAGCCTGCCGAAAGTGAACGCTGCTCACGTTTCCGTCAAGGAGAACGCACTGATCTTGCTCGCTGCGTCCGAGCACGCGGCAATCGATTTCGTGAACCGCTTCGCGCCGGAACATCTCAGTCTTCCGCAAGCGAGAGCAGCGACTCTTAAAAAGATTACCGCGGCGGGAACGATTTTTGTCGGCCCCTGGGCCGCGCAGCCGCTGGGCGATTACGCCGGCGGGAGCAACCACGTCCTGCCCACCGGCGGGTGGGCGCGCATTCGCGGAGGGTTATCAACCTCCGATTTTGTGAAGTGCATAAGCCTGCAGGATATTGGACGCAAGGGTTTCCGCCGCCTCGCGCGCGACGTGCGCGTTCTCGCACAAGCTGAAAATTTAGTGGCGCATCAGAACGCCGTGGCGGTCCGCGAATGAAACCGAGGTCCTCCCATTCAGCGCGCAGGTCTGGACGTTCCCGAATGATGCCAAGAACCGCAAAAATTCATCGTAAGACCAATGAGACTGATATCACCCTGCGCCTGAATCTCGACGGTCGCGGCAAAGCGCATATCAGCACAGGTATTCGTTTCTTCGATCACATGTTGGAACTAGTGGCTCGCCACGGCGCATTCGATCTCGAATTGAACGCGCGCGGCGATTTGGATGTCGATCAGCACCACACTGTCGAAGACGTCGGCATCGCCCTCGGCCAGGCCATGGCCAAAGCCCTGGGGACGAAGCGCGGAATTCTGCGCGCCGGATACTTCCTGATGCCCATGGACGAAACGCTAGCCGCTAGCGCCGTCGATTTGGCTGGCCGCCCTGTCTGCGTTGTTAACGCCAACATTGCCAGCCCGCGCATCGGCGATTTTCAGACCGAGCTTACCGAAGATTTCTTCCAAGGTTTCGCGCAGGCGGCCCGCGCCAATGTGCATCTTCGAGTTCTATACGGCCGCTCCTCGCATCATCAGGTCGAGGCCATGTTCAAAGCGTTTGCGCGCGCGTTGCGTTTCGCGGTGGCGCGCGACAAAAGACTCCGCCGCGTGCTGCCCAGCACCAAGGGTCTATTATGAAAATCACCCTGCTGGATTGCGGCGTAAGCAACGTCGCCTCGGTCGAACGTGCGCTACAGCGCCTCGGAGCAGAGTCGCAACGCGCCGCCACTCCGGAATGCATTGCCAATGCGGACGCGCTTCTGCTCCCGGGCGTAGGACATTTCGAAGCTCTTATACGGGTCCTCGACGACTGCAAATTACGCGCGCCTCTGTGCGACTCCATCCGTCGCGGCGTACCCTTCCTCGGCATTTGCCTCGGACTCCACGCTCTCTATCACGCCAGCGACGAGGCCCCGCAACACACCGGCTTACAGATCTTGCCGGGCCGTGTGCGCGCGCTGCCGGCGGTCGCCAAGCTGCCGCATATGGGCTGGAATCGCCTCACCTTGAAAAATCAATCGCGCTTGCTCGAGGGCATCGACGCTAATGCATATTTCTATTTCGCCCACAGTTATGCCGCGATCCAACAAGGCGACGAAGCCGTGGCGGCGTGCAGTTATGGAGCGGACTTTGTCGCCGTGCTCGAGAAAGAAAATATGTGCGCGGTCCAGTTTCATCCGGAGAAGAGCGGAGAAGCTGGAGCGCAAGTCCTGCGGAATTTCCTGAGGCTCTGCCGATGACCCTTGCGCGGCGCATTATTCCTTGCCTGGACGTCGATGGCGACCGCGTCGTGAAAGGCGTGAATTTTCTCACTCTACGCGATGCTGGTGATCCCGCGAGATTAGCGGCGTGCTATAACGCCGAAGGCGCCGATGAACTAGTGGTATTGGACATCGCCGCCTCGCGCGACCATCGGCCTACCTTTCTGGAAACCATCCGTCGCGTTGCGGCCGAACTCGCGATTCCCTTGACCGCCGGAGGCGGCATTCGCAGCGCCGAAGACGCTCGCTCCGTTCTTCGTGCCGGCGCGGACAAAATTACGCTGAACACCGCTGCGATGGCCCGCCCCGATTTGATTTCCGAAACATCGCTCGAGTTTGGCGCGCAAGCCGTTGTGCTCGCGATCGACGCCAAAGGCGTCGGGGATCAGTGGGTAGTGATGGTTCGCGGCGGACGCGATTCCACAAATCGCGACGCCATCGCTTGGGCAAAGCAGGGCGTTGCCCTCGGCGCCGGAGAAATTTTATTAACCTCCATGGATCGCGATGGAACAAAAAGCGGTTTTGATACCGCGCTCACCGCGGCGATATCGTCGCAGGTCTCTGTACCCGTCATCGCCTCCGGCGGCGCGAAGCTACCCGATCACTTCCTCGAGATTTTTACCTCCGGGCGCGCCGATGCAGCGTTGGCTGCGTCAATCTTTCACGACGGCATTCAGCCGATCGGCCAGCTCAAGGAATTTCTCCACGCCCATGGAATTCCCGTAAGGTTCCCGTGCTAATTCCGTGCATTGATTTGCAGCAAGGCCAAGCCGTGCAGCTCGTGCACGGCCGAAGGCGTGAGCTTGCGATCTCAGACGTGATGTCGCTGCTGCCAAAATTCAAAAAATACAAATGGTTGCACATTATCGACCTCGATGCCGCCATCGGCAAGGGTGACAACGGCGAACTGGTGCGCAAACTGTGCACCGAAGCGGTTCGGCGTTTTGGCATGAAAGTCCGCGTGGGCGGAGGAATTCGCACCGTTCGGCGTGCGCAGGAAATCATCAAATGGGGGGCACACCAAGTCATCGTCGGAAGCGCGGCGTTCAAGGATGGCAAAATAGACACGCCATTTCTTCGCCGTCTCCGCGCGCGCCTGGGCCGCCCCACAATTGTCTTGGCCCTCGACACATCGAGAGGACACATTGTCATTAAAGGATGGCGTGAGAAATTGCGCATTCGCCCGGAGCAGGTGATGCAAGACCTCGAGCCGTTTTGCGCTGCATTTCTGTGCACCGACGTGGATCGCGAAGGCACCATGACCGGCGCCAATCGCCAATGGTTCGAACAGTTGCGCGGCGCCACCCCGCATCCCATCATTGCCGCGGGCGGCATCAAGGCCCAGCGGGAAATCCATGCTCTCGAGCGGATGGGCATCGACGCGGCCGTCGGCATGGCCCTTTACAAGCACCGTCTGCATTGAAGGGTGGAGCAAGCCATCAATTCGACCGGTAAGTGTTTCTAAGGATTCCGACCTCTTCTAATGCGACGTGTTTGTAAGTTGCCGGCATTCCATCGACATACGGACCCGCCAAGTTTCCCGTGTCGATTCCAATCCGGTGTGCCGCTCCATCGTCGTTCCCTGCTTCCTTCCGTCCATGCTACGTTCGTTCAGTCCCACAAAACCTTTTTTTAACAATTTCGTGTTTGACATCAGCGCCTTTAAAGCATAAATAATGCCAGCAATGACGGGTTTAGTCGCTGCGTGACGGATGCTCTGCTGTCGCGTCCCCTCGGGGTCTAGCTCGCCTAACTCAGCCCGTCGTAAAAAACGATTAGTTGCTGCAGTCCTCGTTTAGATTTGGTCTTCGTTGCGGTCCAAATCTTGTGTTTCTGCATCTCAACTACGTCGTCCAGGTTCGATTCCGCTCGGGGAGGCAATCTTGAAGGCCTGCTCACTCCTCTTAGCACCCATATCAGCGAAGCTGTCCGCCAAGTCTTGGTTCCAATTCATCGCCGTTGCGGGCTCCGTTCTTCTTCCTATCGCTTCATGCTTCGCGCCTGTCGCGCGCGGAACATCACCTGAGGATCCCAAGGTAGCCTCCTCCGAAGGCCCGACCGTGGCGATTCCAGGACCCTTGCGGTCGTTCTTGCGCATGGCCGGCATCAGTCAAAAGGTTGCGCCAGAAGAAGTTATGCCCTTGCTGGCTCGCAACGTCTTCGTATTAGGCTACGAGGGGGAATGGTCCAAGGGTCGGCCGTCGGAATTCCTGGTTCTCTTGAACCGCTACGTCCAGCAGGCCAGGGAATTGGTCACTCTGGCAGGTCCCAGTGGCGTGATTCATGTTTCCAATTGTGATGATGCCAAATCGCTACTGAAAATCCTGGGTTATAGAACCCGCGCCGATTGTGGCCAGCACAATACGTTCCTGGAGACCGCCGACCCACAACGTGCCTTTCTCACCATCGATTCCGGATTCCCGTTGCCCGACCTGGAAAAAAGTCTCCAGGAAAATCGTCCTTTCACCTATTCCTTCGTGATGTCGCGCGTGCCGTCCCCTCCTGTGGAGATCGAATGGGCCAGGAAGGGGAAAAAAACGGATGTAGTGGACGTGATCTTAAGCGATCCGGCCTTGGCCCGATTCTACTGGGCCTTGTCCCGCATGGATGCCGAAACTCTCTCTGGTCTGCGGCAATCCAACACCCTGAAAAAGATCCTGCCGCAAGCGGCCATCCTCGATTTCTATGGCAGTCATATCTGCATCCGATCGGGCCGAGTCGTTGTGCCCGGTGGATCCGTCGCCACGCCGGCCTGGAAGGAACTGGTTGGCGCCAGCCCCGATCTCCCGGGTGAATTCATCCCCAAATTGCTAACCAAGGATAACGGCTGGCTGGCCGCATATTTTGACAGCCTCTCCAGTGTTCTTCCCTCTCAACAAGCTCACTTCACCGACCCCGCCCGCCTGCGCCGTTTTTATGAAATGTTCCGTGGCAAGGACTCTTCCGATGCCGGAACCGGCGTTTTTCGCCGCGACTCCGGCCTGTTTCTGCTGATGACCCGCCTGCGTTGGGAGCCCAACGGCGACCCCTACGTTCCCGGAAACCTCGATGTCTGGAAGAAAATTCTTCGGCAGAAAACAGATTCCAAACTGGTCCGCGACTGGGGCCGCCGCGCGGAGCATTGGAATCAACCAATTCAATTGCTCGACGCCCTGGCAGCCATCTCCCGCGTGCAAACCGACACTGGTCCTTTGCAATGCTACCTGATGCTGAGCGAACTCGACGCCAAGCGCCCTCCGGAGCGTCGTCTTCACCCCGAAACGGTGGCCCTGCTGGCCGCTAAGTTTCCAGACTTCGGCGACCAATATCTGATCTTTTCGGAGTTCCCCGATTTGAACGATGCGTCCATCACCACTTTCCTCCAGGTGGTGACTAGCCTCAACAGCATTCCCAAAAACGTTCTACGCGGCAACGCTCTCGGAACCTTTCAAGCCAGCGTAGGGCTCTGGCAGATACTCGCCCGTCAAGATGAAATTCCCCCGGCCGCTTTGAACGATTCCTGGCAAAAGTTGGTCAAGCCCTTTGGCAGAGTCGGTTCGTCGTCGCAACTGTTCGACGCCGGGCGTGCCGCCGTCAGGGACTTGCTTGTCGCCGCGACCGGAAAGCCCGAAGCGTCCCAAGACAGCATCGTCAACTTGCTGGCTGGCCCCCATCAGTCCGCTGCCGAGGCGCAGCGCCTGCATGATCAGGTCGCCAACAGAATCCGTTCCGTTTTGGACGAGCAACGTTTGGTGTCGCTCGACACCCTCTTGGCCTTGGGTGACGGTCTGCGCGACGGTGCGCAGGGAAACACTTCCAATGCCAACTTGCTTCCTTTGGCCGGTGAACTCCGTGAATTCGAAATGCCCCAGCCCATCTTCAAAAATAGTGAAAGAGACCAATGGGCCGCGGGAATTTACAACAATCGTCACACCGATTTACAGATGCGCACCAACCTGGCCAAGCTGATCAAGTCGCCGGCGTCTCCCGAACAGCTCGCCGAGTCCCGCGGCCAGCTCACTCCATTTCTGCGCGACACTTTGGTCGGTCTTAACTACGCGTACTATGAGCCTCCCGGCGCCCAGATTCTTCACCATAATCCTCTCTTCGTTCGCTCCCATGATTTTGCCGGCGACACCGTTATTGGCGTCGAGCACCTCTGGCAAGCCCCGCGCATGTTTGGCGCCGGCTCACCCGCCGGCGGAGGCGCCCACCTGGTCGGCTCCCTTGCCGATTTGCCCTATGTGCTGGCCACCGCGGAGCAGGATTTTATCGCCCCGCAAAATGTTCAGGCCTTGATCTGGCGAGATCTCGTTCCCGGCCTGTTGACCAACGCCGTTGTCCCGCGATGGTGGAATGTCAGCCAGAATGAGCTTCACGCCGTCCGCCTCTATCAGCAGTTCGGCGAGGAACTCTTGGCTGCTTCCGCACAAAATGATGACCTGCGCGTCAAAGTCATGGACATTCTTTCCAATCGCATGATTCCGCTGCGTTCCGAAAGGCTCGAGCAGACTCTGCATTCCGGACATGTGCCCGAAGCCGTTGCGCAATTGATGCCCGCGGACACCTTCTATCTAGCCGCCGAATATCAGCGGCGATTTCCGCAAGAGCTCAATTCCTTCGGACCCGCCGGCTCTGAACTTGCCGAACTCTCGAAGCTCCACTCCGAAGAAGTCAATTGGGACCGTTTGTCGCGTGACTTTGGAGTGCCTCACCGCGTCTTGGCCCAGAGCTATGCGCGAGAATTGCTGAATCTTCCTCCTTTCCCGGTTTTTATGGGCCATTCCAGTCGCTTGTTGGCCGAGACATGGGATTCCAACAATCTTTACTGGGCCCGCCTGGCCGACGAGAAAAATTATTCACCCGCGGAGCTAAACCGCTTGGTTCCTGAGCTCACCCATCGCATGGTCGAAAAGATCTTTGCCACTGATTTCGAAGATTGGCCCGCTCTGCTGCGCGCCGTTCGCGAAACTGGCGATGAGTTCCGGCAGGGCAAGATCGGCCTGTCAGGAAATGATGCTTTTGCTCGACCCTAGTTTCGTTTTTGCGTGGCTCAATCTCCTCCGGCCGTTGCCGCCGGAGAATAAGCGCGGTGCCATATGGAATGCAAACCTATGAAGAAACGAACTTTCTCGATCGCCGTTATTGTCCTGCTTTCTTTGTCTCTTTCCGCTTTCTGGCTTCTTGCCCAGGACGACTCCACGCGCCTTCGCGTCGTCGTCAACTTGGTCCAGTTAAACGTGGCGGTGACCGATACCAGGGGCAACTACGTCACCGGTCTTCGCCCTTCCGATTTCGCGATCTCCGAGGACGGCATTTCCGAAAACATTGCTACCTTCGAAGAGGGCAATGGTCCCACCACTAGGCTGGCGGAACTCGCCGCCGGGGAAGGCAAGGACGTCGGCGTCTCTGCTTCCTCGCAGGAACACACTCGGCCACAAGGCTCGGGGTCGCTCGCCTCTTCCGAAGATTCGCCCGATACCCTCAGTTCAGCCGTCGCTGGCGCCAACGTCTTCATTTTGTTCGATACCAGCAACTACATGTACCGCGGCTTCGTTTTTGCCCAGGATGCCATCGCCGATTTCGTTCGATCCCTCCACACCGCCGACAAGGTCGCTTTTTATTCCTACAGCCGCGATCTCTATCGTGCTGCTGGATTGACTTCCGACCGCTCGGAGCTAGTCCGCGGCGTGCGCACCAGCGTGGCCGGCGACGATGCCGCTCTCTATAACTGCTTGCTCTTAACCGTCCAGGATGCCGGCCAGTATCCCGGACGAAAAGTCATCGTGGTCTTTTCGAATGGCCCGGACAACTCCA
>Ga0307477_10001142_pt1 | contig 23584 bp, 12 predicted proteins | sample atmos_gasesECM2C_FD_203316 | JGI IMG/M metagenome (GOLD analysis project Ga0307477, IMG submission 203316) | Hardwood forest soil microbial communities from Morgan-Monroe State Forest, Indiana, United States - atmos_gasesECM2C_515 | ecosystem: Environmental > Terrestrial > Soil > Temperate...
GGTAGTCGATGATGATGTCGAGGTAGGCGAAGTCATCCGCCGCGTGCTCGAGCGCGGCGGATTCAGCGTGCGGGTCGTCAACTCGGCAGGCGCGGCGCTGGACGCGGTGATCGAGAGCGAGCCGGATGTCGTGATCACGGATGTCATCATGCCGCGCCAGAACGGCGTGGATCTCATCCGGGTGCTGCGCGCGCATTGCCCGCAGATCCGCATCGTCGCCATCTCGGGCGGTGGCAGTTTCGGCCCCTCGAGCTACAAGCCGGATGCGATCAGCACGCACGCGTACCTCGCCGCCGCGCACGCCGCCGGAGCGGGTGAGGTGCTGTCGAAGCCCTTCGATATGGACGAGCTGCTGAAGGCAGTGCGCCGACAGCTCCCCAACTGATTCTATTGGACTAGCGGGTGGCGACGCTGCTCTGCGCGACGCGGTCGAGCTGCTTGCGGTAGAGCTTCACCAGCTCGGTCGGAGTGACGAAGCCCTCGATGCGCAGCCACGGCTGCCCGGGCGCGGCGCGTAGCAGCGTGAGCGGCGTATGGCCCATCTTGTCGCCCCGCCAGATCGTGGCGTTGAAGGCCCGCTGCGTGGCGAGGCTGGCCTCGATGGTGCCGGTGTAGTGCTGCCACTCGGGGCCGGCGTGGAATTTCTGGGCGTACTCGCGCAGCCGCGCCGGCGTGTCCTCTTCCGGGTCGATCGAGATCGACATGAGGTGCACGTGGTGCGCGTCGGCACCAAGCTGACTGTCGAACTGCGCGAGGGTCTGGCTCATGAGCGGGCAGATCGAGCTGCAGGTGGTGAAGATGAAATTCAGCACCACCGGGCGGCCGTCATTCAGCTCGTCGAAGAAGGATACGACCTTGCCGTCGTCCCGCGTCAGCCGCACCGGAGGGATGGGGTACTCCGGGACGGAGGTGGTGCGCGCAGTCTGGGCCGGCGCCGGCGCCGCGGGCGCATCGCCCGGCCGCCCGCTCGCGCGCGCCGCAGAGCCGACCACCAGCAGCAGTGCTGCGCCGATTGCGAACGCGAGGAGCAGATTTCGCCGCCAGCCATCGCGGGTCGCGCTCACTGCGACCAAGGCTCGTTTGTTTTTCTTTTTCACGCCCCTACGATAGGGCCAACACGTCCGTCGAACACTTACGCCGATTGCCCCGTCACCCCCGGGGGAAGTCTCCAGCTCCCTACCGTGAAACCCTACCGCGGAGCTAGCGCGCGCTGTACCGTCGGTCCTCGCCGCCCCTCAGGGTACGGTCCAGTCGCCATCGGCGACCAGGCGCGTTCCAGTGCCCGCAGGCGTGAAATGCGCGATGTAGCCGCCCCTCGAGGCGAATCGCTCGTGATAGCTCAAAGCCAGGTGGGGGTAGTAGCCGGTAATCAGGCGGTGCTCGAGCATGCCCTGCAGCTGCTCGATTAGGTACTCGCGGACATAACTGTCGGAGAGCATCTTCATGACTTCGGAAACCAGAGTGCAGGCGAGGAAGGTGTCCGACTGCACCTGCTGGGCGACGATCGGTATGTGGCGGAAGTGGAACCAGCCCAGCGGATAGTCGAGGCGCACCCCGCGGCGGCTCGGCACGTCGAGCGGCAAGGCGAGATATGTTGACTCGCGCCAGCCGGCCGGGAGGGGTGTGTCCTCGAGGCCTCCCATGAGGCCCGATATGAACACCTTCGCATGCGCGGGCGGCGTACCGAGGGCACCTACGTCGTCGGACCGCAGCCAAAGAACGAGCGCCTGTGTGCCCGCCGCGTCGTGGAGCGCTGCCGAGAGCCCCTTCCCCTTGCCACCCGGCGCCAGCGCGTGATCGCGGACCTTGACGCCCTGGGTTTGTAGGGTAGCGGCGAGCTCCTGCGCCGCGCGCTCGCCGCTGTCGCCCCGACGGTAGATCTGGTCGACCACCAGCCCCTCCGCCTTCGGCTCTGCGCCCAGGCGATTCGCAATCAGATCTGCCTCGAGCAGTACTCCCCTTGAGAAATAGAGAGAGTAGAAACCGCCCTCGCCTACTACCGGCACTTCGACGTTGGGGAAGAGACACGGCACGCGCTCTTCCTCACAAAACTGGTGGACCGGCGCCCAGTTGCTCCCACCGAGGCCGGAAAGCACGGCGAACACCGGCTCGCGCTTGAGATGCCCCTCGAGCTGGGCGCGCCAGCTTTCTGCGGGGCCCTCGAGCTGCCACACGTGCAGCTGCCATCGCAGGTGCGCCATGTACATGCTCTTGGCCGGAGCGGCCTTGCCCGAGGTCCACATCCGCGGCTGCGGCCCGATGGGGAAGGAGTCGTACTCCGTGACGTAGTGTTGCAGGACGTCGAGAACTCCGGAGCGCTTCACCGGATTCGCGTCAGGGGTCACGATGGTGGCGAAGTGCAGTACGCCGTCTGTGATCCCCGGGCTCTGGTGGACCGAGAGTTTCTTCAGATAGGCGAGCAGATCCGCCATTTCGCGATCGCCGAGCGCGTAGCGCGGCATCAGGTAGCCCAATTGACGGCCGTCGGAGTCCAGGCCCTCGCGGATGGCGCGCTGCAAAGTGGCCGGCGTGTAGGGCGAGCGACGGTGCATGCTCTCGACGTAGGGCAGTACCGCATCGGCACCCGTGTGCGAGGGATCGTGAAACAGGTAATCGGTGGTCACCGGGGGAATGAAGATTTCCCCCTCTCTCGATCCGAGTCCGCTGCGCAGGTGGCAGTTGACGCACGCGGCGTCGGCGCCCTTGGCGGGGATGCCGTTCTCGCGCGCGCCCACGACCGGGCTATCCGGTGCGAGCATCCCGTGCAGGTAGATCGACTCGCCGACGCTCGCTTCCGGCAGGTCGGCAGCCCGGATGGGGAGGATCGCGACGGCCGGGATCAGCAGCGCAGCTGACGCGAGCCTGATGATGAGTCTGTTCAAGCTAGCGCCTCAGGTCCGGTCTTATTCATCTTGGGCCCCGGGTGCCCCAATTACCAACTCAGACGCAACTGGCACCGCGGCCGCGCATTGCCGCAGCTTATCGCGGCGGCCGCGAGCAGTGTCGCGCGCGTCGGTACGTTAGCGGTCCGACTGGCCGGGCTTGTGCGCCGGCTCCGAGCCCTTGTCGGGCTTCGCGGGCTTCGAGTCCCGATCGTCCTTGCCGTGGTCTCCGTGCTCGCTCACCACGGCGCCGTTCCATGCTGCTGCGCTGACCGCGCAGATCGTCTGCGTCTCGCCCTTTGGCAGCTTCAGCAGCTCGCTGGTGAGGTCGGCGTATTGCTGCTTGTACGCGGAATTCTGTTCGAGCTGGGCGAGCAGGCTCGCCTGGTTCCCCACGATGCTCTTCCATTCTGCCTGGAAGGAGGCGGAATTCTGCGGATTCGTCTGGCTGCAGAAGTCGAGCAACGCGTGCATCTGCCCGAGGCCCGCCGGATTGGTGACGGAGAGATCCGCCAGGGCGAGCTGCGGCACTGCAGCAGCGCTGCACAGAAGAACGATGTGACGAATTCTCATCTTTATATGTCCCATGACCTGCGCCAGGAAGGCATGCTAGCCGCGGTGGCCAGCCTGGTCCGGACTTTGCGCACATCCCGGGAGAAAAGATCGTGTCGCTCGGCGAGCGATCAGTGCGCCGGGCTCAGAGCGGAGAGCTAGTCCCTACTTTGCAGCGGTTTTAGTGGGGACTGCCGGCTTGGAAAACAGCCCTGCATCGAATTTGGGGTTTATCTCCACTTTCTCGATCAGCGTCTTCTCCGGGGGAACCGGCGTATCCGGCCCCAAGGCTGACCTCGCGACCGGGAGTACTCTCGTTTCCAGAACAAACGGAATCTCGAGGCCCTTCACGTTGCGATAATCGCGGTAGTAGACCTCCACAGGATGGTCGACACCGTCGAGCCGCCGGGGTTGCCCCTGTATCTTGGTTTCCAGGAAGGTCTGCGTATCGACCCATACGCGGGTTACGTCGCCGCTCTTCAAAGTCAGCTTGAGCTTATAGGTATCGCGGCCCTCTACTTTTTCGATGCCGTCTGATTCGACGCGGGTGCCCTTAGCCGCGTAATCGACCAGGAAACCATCAAGCTCCGATCCCAGGGAGGCGGCCTTCGTTTCGTCAGCCGTGTAGGGTTCGACTTCCAACCGGTTGAGGTAGGGTCTTAGCTTCCAGCCGTTCACGCCATCGTAGACCTGAAGCGCCGTTTGTCCCTTGAACTGGAGCTCGAAACGCATTTTGTGCGGTCGCGCGAGTTCCATGAGGAACGGCAGATAGACTTCGTCTACGCGGCGAACCGGCAGCGTCGGTCGGTCTTGCTTTCGAACCACGGTTGCCTGCTCTTGTGTCGGCACTCTGAGGGTAGCCCGCTGATTCCCCCCTACCGCCGTTTTTCCGGACAGCGACATCGTCTGGACTGCCCGCCATGCCTCAAGCCCGCCCCTGGCAGCGACATTTTTCGTTATGACCTCGGTAGCCGAAAACCTAGCTTGCGCAGGGGCAGCCGCAGCCGCCGGAGCCACGCAAGCAGCCAGAATCAAGGGACCAAAGATCCGTCTAAATACCTGATTCATCGTTATTCCTCTGGACAAACACATACCAGTCGGGGCACCTGCCCGCTCCAACCGGGAAATCGATCAGCGACGACGTCACCGGCTGATTTTGCGAGGGGATGGTGTGCGTACTACTTCGGCGGGGAAGTCTGCCCCGATCCGGCGACGGGCCGCAACGGATATTGCGGCTTTCCCCCCGCCGCGGCCTTCCAAGCGGCGAGCCGCTTGCGAACCTGTTGCTGCTGCTCTGGTGTGAGCACTTCGAGAATCTTGGTGTTCTCTTGCCGCTGGTAGCCGGAGAGGAATGCATTCGCGGTCTCCGGGTCCAGCTGCCTGTCGTGGGTCACGACAGCCAGGCGAGATTTTGTGTCCTGACGTATCTGCTCAATCTTCGCCTTCTGGTCGTCCGTGAGCGTCAGTCCTTGAAGGAAGTCGGGTGGGGATTTGCCACGTGGCACCGAGGCAGACTTCGTCGGTGCAGCGGGCCCCGCACCGGGCTGATTCGACTGCCCGAGAGCCAACTCTGGCCCCGCGCATAGAAAAAGGATTCCGCCTGCAGCGACGACGGCTTTCACGAACGCGAACTTGCTCATAATTTTCAGCGGGTCCTTTACTCGACGACCAAGCCATCAGCGTGGAAGCTGCCTATTTGCACGTCCACGCGATGACCGCGTTTCACTAGTCTGCCGCTGTTCGAGAACGCCATCCAGTATGACTTGCCGGCGATGGGCGTGCTGCTCTGCCGCAATTGCCCGATCTTCTCCATTTGCGGAACCACCAGACTCACCCGGGCCTGTGGATCGCTTAAAGAAGGCTGTACCTTCTTATCATTGAGCGTTGCCGCCTTTTGGGGATCCAGGACGCGGTAACTGAAACGAATGATCTCACCTGACTCTGTGTACCTTACGGTCAGCGAATCGACCCCCCAAACCCCCTCGTAATACCTCTGGGCCTGCACCGGAAGGTGCTTGGCCAGGCTCGTTCGCGAGCTCTCAGGCACGGCTCTGACTGCAGCGCGGGCCTGGGCCGGAGCAGCCTTGGGCTTGGGCTTGGGCGCCGCCGCCCTGTCAGTTGTGGTGGCGGGCGCTGCGGGCGTGCCTGCGGCCGGAGTCGGGGTATCGTTGGCTTGCGCAGAGAGTGCCGCGCCGCTCTGTGCGGACACGATGGCGAGCAGCAGCAGCCTGACGCGGTGATTCGATCGAAGCATGGTCCCTACCTTACCGCAGAAGGCCGGACACCCATCGTCTGGATGTCCGGCCCGTGCGGGTCGTCCTCTAGTTCGGTATCAGGGTGTGAAGCCGCCCGTCAAGGTGCCGGCTCCACCCGCCGTCGTCACCGTCACATTCCGCGCCGTCGCCGCCGTCGCGGCCGTGACGTTGAATGTCGCGTGGATCGTGGTCGAATTCGTCACGGTCACGCCGCTCACCGTCACTCCGCCGCCGCTGACCGCAACGGTCGCCCCGGTCACGAAGTTGGTCCCGGTCAGCGTCACGGCGACCGTGCCACGCCCGCTGGTCGGGGTGATGGCTGTCACCGTCGGCGCCGGCGGGTTGACCACGGTGAACGCACCCGTCAGCGTGTTGGTGGCTCCAATCGCCGTCGTGGCAGTGACGTTTCTCGCGGTCAGCGCCGCGGTCGGCGCCACCGTCACGGTCGCGGTGATCGACGTCGCGGTACTTGCCGTCACCGTCGCCGTCACACCGCCTCCGCTGATCGTCACGGCCGTTGCACCGCTGAGGCCGGTGCCGGTGAGCGTCATGGTGAACGAGGTTCCGCGCTGGCCGCTGGTCGGGCTGATCGACGTCAGTCTCGCACCAGTCACCGTGAAGCCGCCGGTCAGAGTGGCCGGGCCTCCCGGCGTGGCGACCGTAACGTTGCGGGCCGTCAGCGCCGCAGTCGCGGTGATCGTCACGTTGGCCGTGACCGTCGTCGCCGTCGGTGTCCCAGTGATTACCGCCGTCACACCCGTTCCGTTAAACGTCACTGCGGTGGCGCCCGTCAGGTTGGTGCCGGTGATCGTCACCCCCACCGTCGTTCCGCGCACGCCGCTGCTCGGGGAGATCGAGGTGATGGTGGGGCCCTGCACCGTGAAGCCGCCGGTCAGAGTGACCGCTCCTCCCGGCGTGGTGACCGTCACGTTGTGGGCACCCAGTGCCGCCGTGCCGCTGATCACGAAGTTCGCCGTCACCGCGTCCGGGCTCGCGCTAGTGAGCGTCGCCGTCACGCCCCCGCCAACGGTCACCGCGGTCGCTCCCGACAGGTTGGTGCCGTTGATCGTCACCGCCACAGTCGTGCCGCGCAGGCCGCTGTTGGGCACGACCGACGTTATCGTGGGCGCGACCGAAACGGTGGCCTGCGCCTCGACCGCACCCGGATCGAAGTTCCCAGTACCCCGCGAATTACCGAAGAAGTCCGTCGCCGGGTGCGGGACAGTGTTCGCAATATTGTCGATCCCATGGCTCAGCGAGTAGTTGGCGAGCGGAGGACCGCCGGCATAGTTCGCCACGCCGGTAGCCGGGTTCACGGGCCCGAGAATCGCCGGGTTGACGATTGCCAACGGGCCCCAGCTCACGTTGATCCAGTTGTTACCCTCGTCCACCGTCGCCGCTGGAGTCAGGCTGAAGACCGGGTTCGGCGTCGTAGCGTCGGCAATACCCGGAGGCACACCAAACCCCGAGGGTCCTCCGCATCCATCCGTCACCGAGCATTCCGGCGGAACGCGCGAACCGTTGCAATACTGGCTGATAACCGGTGGCGCAGCGGTTGAGTTCGTTCCACCGTAGCCGCCGCTCGAGAGCACCGAGTGGGTCGGGCTGAGGGTACCACTCGCGTGGTTCGTCGGCGCAGTGTCGCCGCGCACGCCGATGTCCCAGTAGCTGCTGCCACCACCAGCAGTGGTGGGACATGCGCCCGTGACGTCCTGGACGGGAGCAGGCGAACCGCTGAAGGCGTTGTACAGCGAGACCAGGTTCTGCTGGTTCAGGGTTCCTGTCCCCGCGGCCGAAATGCCGATCTGGAACGCGCGGTTCTGCCAGATGATGTTGTTGCCGAGTATCGGGTTTGAGAAGGACCGGCAACCTGTCGTCGATTGTCCCGCCGGGCAGGTGATCGGGGCCGCGGGCGCGACCGGGAAGCTCGAGATCAGCAGCGCGGAATTGGGAGTGCTGCTGACTCCCGACGGTTGTGGGCAGGAGGCTGTGTTCGCCCCGGTCGGCCCAGCCATCGTGCAGTTCCCCGCCGGGCCGCTGGCTTGCGGCGTGCCGACGCTCTGGGTAAGGACACCCGCGGAAGCCAGACTGTCGTTGTGGGCGATCGTGTTGTTGACGATCGACACGTTCAACGAGTCCTGCAGGGATATTCCCGCGCCATCCCAACCTGCGAGGTTGTTCGAGATGATGTTGTTGGTGATGGATACGTTGTTCCAGTAGTTGCTCGCAGGAGTCTGGCCGGCAGTGCAGGGAGCAGCGGTCAATGTCGTTGCTCCCGGGGTTACGCACCCACTCGGGAAGAAGGTAATGTCGGTGCCGTTGACCTGGTTCAGCCGGATGCCGCCGCCGGCGCCGCTATCCGCCGAATTGGCCTGGATCAGGTTGGCGTTGATCACCAGGTTTGGACCGGTGCCGTCGCTCAGCCCCGGCGGGCAGTCCAGGTCTATCTGCGTGCCGCAAATCGGGTCGGTATCCGGAGTCCCCTCGACCATGATCCCGCCGCCATTGCTGACGATGGTGGGGTTAATACTCTGGTTGAGCAGGAACGCGTTGTGCTCGATGTCCCCGTTGTAGATGAAGCCGAGGTGCACGATGCCTCCGCCCTCACCCGAGCTTTGGTTGCCGCACACCCAGTTGTAGTTGAACTTGTAGTAGTCGGAGCCCGTGCAGAACGTGGCGCCGCCGCCGCCCGACAAGGTCCCGGAGAACAGCTCGTCACCGAGCGAGGCATTATTGGTGATGAGGTTGTTGTGGACGTTGACGAACATGTCCAGACAGTACGGCAGGTGCGCACCAATTACATTGATAAACAAGCACGAGGGCGGAGCGTCGAGGGAGAACTCGCCGAGTGCGTTGGGGGGTGCAGATCCGCTGGCCACAGTGTTGATCGATATTGGGAATTCACCCTGACCGATCGACATTCCGCCCGAGAGCGTACCGGCGTTGTTGTAGACCCGGTTGTTAGCGATTTGCAGGTTATGCGCCCAGCCGTGGACGAAGATGCCGCCTCCGCCCTGGGAGCTGTTGGTGACACTCAGGCCGTCGATCGACGACGGGTTGCACTCAAAGTTGCTCGGGTACGGGTTGGGATTGAGCTCAGTCGTGGTCCCAGGGCTGTTGCAATAGGCGTACTGGGGTCCCAGCGCGGCTCCTTCATCGTCCTGGGTTGCCGGAACCTCTTGCAGGAGCAGGGCATCGGCGGGGAACGCGCCTCCCTCGCCGGTAAGAGCGGCGTCACTCCAGACGTTTTCTCCGGGCGAGGTCCACACGCCCTTCCCGAGGACCGTGATTCCGGCTCCCTCATAGGCGCCCATCAGCGAAGGCTCTTGCAGCTGTTCGGCCAGGTTGCCGTTTACGGTGGCATTCCAGCCCACCACCGCCTCGAGGGGCAAGCGGTCAATCTGCGGCACACCGTTCGGGCCGGACGGGGTGGTGAAGTAGTTCCAAGTGTTGCCATTCGGGCCAGTGACGCTTGCCCCGCCCGTGCAGTTATACGTACCGCTCGAGTCGTACGCTACGGGCGGAGCCCCGGTGCCGTTTCCAACAATCGGCGTGCCCGACAGCGACAAGCCGAACAGGCAGTTGATCGTGCGACGCCAGGGGTCGAGCAGCTTGCCGGCCGGGCTGGCATTGGCATTGATGATGCTGGAAGCCGCTCCCACGCCCTGCAGACGCACGGGCTTCCACACGATCAGCATTTCATTGTGACTAGCGGGATCGATCATGAGCAGGTCGCCCGGCATCGCGGCGTCAACCGCGCTCTGAATCGTTTGCGAGGCGGGCACGTGAATCGGGGCTTTGCCGCCAATGGTGACCATCACCGTATCGATCGACTGCTTGGCGTTCGACGGCGCGCCGGCGGCGGCCGTGTTGGCGGTTGTGATGACCAACTGGCCGCACTGCGCCGTCGAGCCGCCGTATTGCGCCTGCTGCTGCACCGGGCAGTTCGCCACGCCCGACGGCACCGTGACGGTGATCGACGTGTCGCTCCAGCTGGTAGCGGTCGCGGGGATACCGCCGATGGTCACGGTACCGGTTCCCGAGCCGAAGCCATAGTGGCGCTGGACTTTCTTCAAGTCGAACGGCACCACGCTGGCCGAGGGGCCCGAGTAGGCGCTGTTATCCACCAGCACGTTGCCAAGGGCGGTGATGGTCAGGGTGTGCCCGGTCCCGGCCGCGCTCACCCAGGGGCCAAAGTTATCGCCATTCACTGCATCACCAGTCACTTGCGCGATGGCCGGCGTGGTATCGGGATAGGCGCAGTCGACATCGTTGTACGCCGCACCCACGAAAGCCGACGTGGGCACCACTGGCGTATCGAGATACGTCGTCAGGCCCGGCATGTACGGCTCTTCGTAACAGAACTGGCTGTAGTGCGGGTTGAACAAAGGATCCGTAATCAGCTGGTTGAACGTCGGATTCGGGATCGAGGCTGCCGGGTTGTTCGGATCCGGAATCGTCGCGCGGGTGTCCAGGATCGGGCCGGCGTCGTTCATGCACTGGACCATCATCGTGGGCGAGTAGCCCGTGATGTTGGGCGGGTTCACTTCCCAGGTCGAGAAATTCAGGCTCTCATACGTGCCCCAATGGTCGGAGTACACGCGGGAGATTTCGTTACCCAGATAGTCCTTGGTGGAAACCGGCAGGTTGGGCGGCGAGAACTTCTCGCCGAATTGCGGCGAGAACGGATCGAATTCCGAGGTGAAGTCGTTCGTGATCACGCCCGTGAACTTTGAGGCGATGTGCGTGGAGGTATAGATGTAGAACTTGGCGCTCACGTTCATCTGGTCGGCCAGCGTCACTTCCTTGCGGTCGCACAGGGGCCGGGTCGCTCCGGCAAACGGAGCCGTTTCCTTGGCTTGCGGGAACAGACTCAGGTAGTCGGGCACCACGCGCATCTCACCAACGCACGGCCAGACAGGATCCTGGAAGCCGGGTGTACCGGGGACACCGGACAGCTCTTCGTTCAACCCCAAACTCGTAGTCGAGTTCTGATAGTTCGACGGGTTGAAACCGGACTGGCCGGGTTCGTAGAGCGAAGCCACCGAGGCCTGGTCGGGAATGATGAAGATGCTGCCGCCCAAGCCGGCGAATTGCTGCGAGGCCGGCGCGATGTAGTTGTCGCCGATCAGCAGGTTCTTGTCTTCTTCCTTCTCGACCTCCCAGCCGGGGGGCATGATCACTTCCACCACGTACTTCCCGGGCGGAAGCATCGGGGTGCCGACGCGATAGACGTCCGTCGAGTCCGGATTCTTCACGCAGACGGTGCAGTTGGTGCCGGGCAGGCTTGAGAGAGTAACCGTCGCCGTGGAGGCGGTTGGGCAGGCAGTGCCGGGCGCATTACCCACGCAACCACTTATCGGCAATGGTTTTCCTGTCGTCGCATTGATTCCAAGCGAACTCGGGAACGAGTACTCGCCGTCGTAGGGCGCCGGCTGTATCTGGTTCCAGATATGCATCGAGTCATAGCACTTGTACTGCGAGTTATAAGGCAGCGTGTGCAGCGTGCCTCCGTTGTGCTGAGAGTTGTACCAGTCAAGGTACTCCGGCTGGTCGTACAGCGTGTAGAAGAACAGATCGGCGTTGGTGCCGGTAGCTGTTCCCTGGCCAGGGCAGCTCATGTAGGGCTTCTGGCCTGCCCCGGTACCCGAGCCGGCGGTGCTGCCCGGGTAGAAGCCTTGCGCCCAGTCGTCCCAACTGCTGCTTGTCGTGGTGTCCACCAACGTCAGCGTGGGAGTCACGCCATCCGCCGCAAAGCCTTCCTGGTAGAGGTTGACTCTGACGCGCGCCACGAGGGGGGCCCACGGCTGCTCGATCATTTGCGAGGCGTCGTCGAAGGGACGCGTGGCGGCATACGCGGTATGTCCATGGATACCGCCGTTCTCACCCACCTGCTTGGTAACCGCCGTGGTAGTTCCGGGGGGGGTGGTGGTCACGGCCGTGCAGTAATTCCCCGCAGCGGTTGGAGCCGCGGCGGGGTTGCAGGCCGCGTAGGGTGCCACGCCGAACTCGATCCAATTGCCCTGGCTGGTCATCCCCGACCAGCCCTCGCCGTTAACCCAGGGCGGATCGATGCGGCCGGTTGAGGCTGTTGCAGAGCTGGGGATCGCGGTGCCTGCCGCGAATGAGGTTGCTTCCGTTGTGCAATCCGCACTGCTGCAATAGACCGCGCCGGGTACGGACAGGTCGGCGGGTAGGGGAAGCCCCTCGTAAGTGTTCGCCAGGTAGTTGTAAGCGGTCGAGCTGCCGCAACGGCGGGCGCCATTTGACGTCCCGCAGTAGGTGGAGCCGTCGGCCGGCCCGCCCGCGTCGTAGACGGTGTGAGTCCCGGTGCGCTTGTAGCGGCCGAGGTCCGGTTCCACGACATACCAGTTGAACAGCGGGAACGTCTCGTTGAAGTTGGCAACGCCGTTGGGGTCGGTCAGAAGAGCGTTGGCGTTGCTGCCGTCTCGGTATCTGATGCGTGTATAGACCTGCTGTACCCCGGCCTCCGTGCCGTCCATGATTCCATTCTTGTTATCGTCCACGAAGTACCGGGTGTAGAGATTCGACTGCCACTGCTGGACGCCGATGTTCCCCATCTGGAGGGTCTGGCCCCCGGGGCAGGTGGTGGAGTTGATGACCCCGTTCGGCGCGTTGCTGTTGCAGCCCACGTTGGCCGGCGTCGAGAGGCCGTCGATGATCTGGTCGTTCCACTGGTCGCCGATGGTTATTCTCCAGGTGCCGCCGGGAACGTTCTTGAACTCGAAGTTCCCGTTGGCGTCGCACTTGGTGAACATGAAGTCCTCGGCGTCCGGGTCGCCCAGGCTGACCCAACACTGGGTCCAGGCAAACGCATCGCGGGTACCACTGGGGTAGAGCCGCTGGTCGGGCGTGCGGCTGATGCGCTGAACATCCGCCTGTCCCTTGATGGTGTTGTTGCACGGGCCGACGGAGCCGTAAGCGCCGGCGCAGACGTCTTTGGCGCGGGCGTTGATAATTGCCGGGTTGGCAAAGCCGATCGCCACGTGGTACCCACTGGGCCCGAACTCCTGGAAGTAGCCGGGCTCGCCGATGCGCAGGAACGCATCGTGCGGGTGCTGGCCATCCAGCGTATTGGTCTGCAGCCATTCTTCGCCACGCGCGATCCGGTCGGCCGCCGGGTAGGCCTGCACGCTGAACTTGTCCGGCATCAGATTGGCAATGAGAAACTGCCCGGCCAGCGGCGATAGCGTGTGGCCGTCGGATTCATACTTCGGGCACGTTACGATTCTGCCCGTGAGGCCGGCCTGGCTCCCATCCCCGGTCAAAACGCTCGCCGTAACTTGCGCGGCAAGCGGACAGGCGTCGAGACCGGTGGAGGGATCGATGATCCCTGCCAGGGCGTTCGACAGGGGCTGGTTGAACATGTCGTGGGTATCTTGGCCGGTGAAATCGCCGAGTCCGCCAAAGGTGTCCCACAGGATGATCTCGAAGCCGCCCAGACCCGGCTCGATGGGGGCAACCGTGCCATTTCCGCCGCCGCCATCCTGCTCGCCATTGAGTGGGAAGTCGTCTTCAAAAACGATGCCCGAAAGCTTGGACGTCGGAAGCGGAGTGGGCGCCACCTTCACGGTAACTGGTGTCGTGAAGGCAAGCGCAGTGGTCGCAGTGCAGGGGGTGGTTGCGCTGTTCAAATTGATGTTGCAGGCCGGTGGAATCGGAGCGCCGCCCATGGTGTGGCCGCACTGCGTATTCAGCGTGCCGTCGGGATTGAACGGCGTGGCGAGGCAATTGGGCGCACTCACCCACGCAGGGAATGGGTCGCCCGCATCGCCCGGCAATATCGAGATGTAGTAGCGCTTGGTCGGATCGAGATGGACCGAGCTTGGCAGCATGGGCGTCGTGCCACCCTTGCTCGTGCACGGGAGAGCCGAGCAATTCGGGTCGGGCCGGCAGGCGCCGTTGCCCAGGTCGCACACCGCGGGTATGTGCTGCCCTTCGGTTGCGCTGCCAGGGCGGGTATCGAGCATCGTCTGGCCGCCTTCGCACGAGAGCGGCCCGGTGCAGCCCTGGGCGACGTAGCCCATGGTGCTGGCATGGAAGTTCGTTCCAAAGGTCGGGATCGTGCCTCCGGTGGCCACAGGCGCTGGACAACCCGGCGTGGTGATGCTGGTGTTGGTGGTGCAGTTCGGATCGATCCAGAAGGTCACGTCTTCCTCGATGATCCACCGGTAGTCGGTAATGAGAGGCAGTGGCGTCCCGTTGCAGGTTATCCCAGTCGAGCTCACAACAGAGAGGGGGTTGCAGCCGTTGGATTGATACGCGGCGGCATCCACTACGGCGACCTGGAGATTGCTGGCGGTCGGGTAGGTAATGTTCACCGTTCCGGTGGCGGTCCTACCCTGAGAGTTCTGCACCGTGTACGAGAAGGTTGTTGTGGGGGCGGTCGCGACGAACCCGCCTTGGGCATCCAGCACCACGCCGGTCGGTGGCGTCGTCGTCACAACGGACAACGGTAAGCCGCTCGGGTCTGAGTTCCCAAGCAAGAGACCGGGCGAATTAATCTTGATATAGCTCGCCGACGGGGCCGTGTAGGTCTGGGTGATCGCAGTGGGGTTGCCAGCGAGCGTCGAAGCGCCCAGGGTTACCATGGCCTGCAATGCGGCTACGGAACAACTGGCCGCCGTAGTGGCCGTCGCCGCCACGTAAGCATTGTTGGCGCAGTAGGTAAAGCTATCCCCCCCGGTGCCCGCGTTGGGGGTATATGTGAACGTGCCGTTCCTGCAAATGCCTGCGACCGTATTTTGTGGCTGCGCGCTGCAAGTCAGCGTGCCGTTGGTCGGGGCCGTAAGGAGCGTAACGCCGAAGACATTGACGTCGTTGGCGATCACGCCTTTGCCGGGATCGGACACGACGAGCGGCGTGCAGGGCGCGGTCGTGCACGGTATCACCGAGTTGTACGTATCGGCGTTAGCCTGCGCGGCTGCAAACACGCCCGTGCCTGCCGTAACCGGAAGCCCGGCGCCGTTGACGCCCATGTAGGCGATCATTCCCGCATCACGCGCGGATGAATCGGCCGACAGGCCCAAATCGCGGGCAAAGATCGGCAGTGCGGTCGATCCGGTAGCGGGCACATTGACCATCACGTCGAAGACCTTGCCCGCGGCCATGAAGACGTCGGTCTGTACCCGGGGAGCCGCGGGCATGGCGGGGTTGCCCAAAACCTGCACGCCCGGTACAGGGTTGCCGTCTTCGGCGATCAGCGTGAATCCGCTAACCGTGGCGGGCAGGCCTGATCCGTTGAAACCCTGGGTCAGCGATCCGACGATCGAAGGCACGTGCATCCGCAGGCCGGCATTCACCAGGCGAGCTAAAACCGTGCTGCCGGCGGCAGTGGGGATTCCGGTTGTGACACCGGCGCCGGCCGTCGCGTTGAACACCGAACCGGCCGCATTGGTCTTGTTGAACCCGACGCCGTTGATAAGGAAGTAAAACGGCGTGTAGTTCACCGCCGGCGGGTAACACGTGCCAAATGGCGTTGCAGTGGCGGTGGTGGCTCCCGCAAGGTTGGACGACCCGTTCGCATTGAGCTGATTACCGCAGCCGCCGAACATGCCCGACCACACATTGGTCTCACTGAACCCGTTCGTCGCGACAGCGGCCGCTACCGCGGCGTTCTGTACCGGGTCGATTTCACTGAACTCCAGCGGAAGTTCGGCGTTGTACGTTATCGCAGGAATCGTGGCAGCCGCGGACGCACCAGCCACACCGGGATAAGCGGTGCCCGCCGTAGCGCCCGAGGGCGGGGTGGTGACGACCAGGACGCCGATCAGCCCCATCGGAACCTGAATCGAAGGATGCGTGCCTGACTCGAGCAGGTAGGTGCCGGGCTTCAGGTTACTCCACGTCAGTGCGGCGCATCCGGTCGCCGTGCCGGTAGTCACCGCGGAGCACGTCGCCGTCGTGGTCGCAGCTACCGGTTCGACTTCGGTGCCGAACGACTGCACGCGGGCCAACTGCGTGGGCGGTGTATTCGTCGTAACGCCCGGGGTCGGCGCAGTACAGGGGGTACCCGGAGGATTGGCAGCGATGAACCAGGAGGGACACTCCTGCGCGGTGGCGTGGCTCGGACTGGTGGTTCGCACCGGTGCAGTCCCGAGGCCGCCGCCCACCTGTCCTACGATGGCGATGGAGGTGGGAATCGCGTTCGCCGTCGCCCCCGTAGCTGTGGGCGTGAACAACAGATTATTCGTGAGGTTGATCGTTAAGGTGGTGGCAGTCCCCGCAGCAGCAATCGGCACGGTGATGACCACCGGAGACCACGCCGCTGCCGCCGCTAGCTGAGCGGGGGTGGCGGTGGCCCCCGCAGCCGCAACGGCAGCTTGTGCCGCAGCCACCGCCGGGTTCAGCGCCGCGCAGGTCGCGGTGGAACCACTTACGAGAGCACCGCAGCTGTAGCCCCACATCGGCACGACCGTGCCATCGGGCATCGCCGCAGTGGTGGGGGCGGCAGTCAGGTTGACCTGCGCGAGCGCAGTGCCGCTGCCGAGCAGGAGAACGGAAGCCGCTAATCCAGCTTTGATCAGCGCGGCCTTAAGTGTCTTGGTTCGCATCGAGGCTCTCCTGTCTTACAGCGACTCGTCGATCACGAATTCACGCGAATCGACCAGCATCATCATCAGCATTCCGCCCGGGAAAACGTTGTTCGTCGTGATCTCGCGCTCGTTATGCGAGTGCCACATGAACGCCCACCCACGCTCGTTAGCGGGGTTCAACTGCAGGTTGGCCGGGTTCAGGTTGGTGCAGTTCGCGGTGTTGACTGAAGGGGTGGCGGTGCCCGTTCCGCCGCTGGGCGTTGTAGGGTTCGGCGAGCCGTAGGGGCTGCCGACGCAGGCGGGCGCGTTGCCGCGCAGCGTCGCATCCGGACCGAGATAGAGGCTGCCGCCGTACCAGGCTCCGTTGGTGAAGACGTTGGGATCGGGCAGCGTGACCGGGCCGCCCGCCGGCACATCGCCGAAAGGATTCACCTGGATCGGCTTGTTATGGTCCTGGCACCACTCCATGAAGTTCAGCGCCGCGGAAGCGCTTGAGTTGTACCCGTTCACGTCGGGCGTGCAGGGGAGCGTCGCCAGTGGATCCCCGGAAGAGTCGGCGGCCGCGGTGCCAGCTGTCTTACCTGCAAGGGGCGCGTGATGACCATAGGGGTCCCAGTTCAGTCCTCTGCCGGTGAAGTAGAAGATCCCATCGAATGACTCGCCCGGCGTGGTGTCGGTGTTGAACATCAAAATCCCGGCGAGGCCCGGTGCCGCTACCGGTACGTCTGAGGCGAGACCGGACGAAAAGCTGACGCAGCCCTGCGGAAGGGGTGTGGTAGTGCACGACCCGGCCGTGGAGGTCAACACCAGGTTCCCGTCGCGCGCCAGGATGCGCACGTGGTTGGCGTGCTCGTGGAAGGGGTGTTGCCACCGGCCCTGGCCGATCGTCCGGATAAGCGTCAGCTCGCCGGGATGCATGTGGGGATTGCCGTTATAGGGCTGGTGCGGATACTCGCTCGCATAGTTCGGATCCATCAGGTCCGGCATCGAGCGCCCGTTGATCAGGAAGTAGGCGGGGTGGTAGGGCTCAGTCTGGACGTCGAGGCTGCATCCCTGAGCTCCGGCCGTGCAGCCGGCGAGTGCCGTGGCCTGTGCCAGCGCCTGCTTGTGAATCCGGGAATCCATCTCGGCCCACTGGAACAGGTATTCGCGGTCGTAGCAGGTGCCGGGATGGTCGTAGGCGGCGTTTGCCAGGCGGAAATCGGTCTCGCCCCAGGCACTTTTCGACGCCGAATTCAAGGCGTGATACCCGAGGTTGCAATTGACCGGGATGCTCGCCGGAAGGACGACGACAGCGCCGTACAGTCCCATCTCGATCTGCAGGTCGCCTTGCGTCCCGCTGTAATAGGCGTGCGTTCCCGCCGTCGGGTTCGTGATCGTGTACGTCACGGTGCCGCCGGGCGCCGCCTCGCAGGTCAGCAGCCCCTGCTGAGTGCCGGCCCCGCCGCAAGTGGAGGTAACATTCAATCCGGGGAAGAGGATTGAAGTGTTGCCGGCCGCCGTGGGCAGATTATTGGTAAGCGTCACCGTGATTGTCTGACCCTCCTGGACGATCAGGGTGGGGCCCGGCACCTGCATCGTGTTGCAGGTCGCGCCGGCAATCGCCGTCGGAAGGAAGGTTTGCGCGGGGTTGCTGCAACCGTAGCCCCAGGAGTAAACCGACTCTCCGTCCGGCTGGTTGATGAAGGCGGGTTGCGCCGTCAGGCTGAATGTCGTTCCGGATATGCCGGGAACCGCGGCGCTAGCCGTTGCTGCGAGGCCCATCAGTAACGTCACCGGCGCCAGGAACCGTACGCTCTTCAGAATCGCTGTTTTCATGGTCGTATTCCCCGCCGTTTCCTAGTTACAGGTGTTTCCGTGGGTCTCGCCACCGGTAACGGTGTTGCAGATGTGGACTTCGGTCATGAGGCCACCGAAGTTTTCCGCGTCGTTCGAAAGGTGATCGAGCTGGGGGCTGTAGAGATAAAAGGTGCTCCCCGCCGGATAAAGCTTTGCCGAGCAGCCCGCGGGCGCGCCCGTGGACTTGCAGCCGTCGTCGCTCGCATCCAGGATCACGTCGAGCGACTCGCCGCCGCCGAGCGTGATCGAGTTGGTGTAGAACTCGGTGTTCTGCCCCGCCTGGTCGCGCAGGAGCTTGGCCATGAACCCGACTTCCTTCATCGGAATGCCCAGCGATTGCAGCGTGTGATATTCCGACACCGACAGGTTCACCATGCGCAGCAGCGCCTTCCCGCCAACCGGAATGTTGATGATGGTGGGCATCGGCTGCGAGTAGTGCAGCTGTCCATCGCTCGACATGGATGCCTGTGGCCCGGCCTTGATCGTGTCGGGGTAGCTCCGCCCGTTGAGCAGGAAATACTTGTCCTTCATGTCCACGAATATTTCCGGGTTGAAGGTCATGCCCACGAAATGGAAATTCGGATCGAAGCCGTGCATCTGGATCGGGTACTCGACGTCATAGGCGGTTGAACCGTCGCCGTCGTTGTAGGTGTAGCGCTGCGGGGTGGCGGGGGTGAGTAAGTTCGTCCCTTGCACTCCGCTCGTAGGAGCAGTTGCCGATCTGGCGCCCAAATTCGGGTTCGGTACCGCCGGTTGCGTGGCCGAGCACAGGATGTCCCGGCCGGGGTTGCAAACCGTGCGCTGATCAGCAGCCGTCCCAGTGGGAAGGCCGATTCCGTTCTGATAGCCGAGATAGGTGGCAAGGTTCACACCCATTGGTACCCGGTCCTGCCGCGGGCGCACGTGAAGCTGGCTCACCATGCCCATCTGCAAGTGCTCGGGCGGCGTGATGTGGCAGTGCCAGAAGTACGTTCCGGCGTCAGGCGCCAGGTAGTAGTAGGTGAAGCTCGCGCCGATGTTGATGGCGATCGAAGCGTCCGGCACGCCGTCGTAGAAGCTGGAAGCGTTGGGGTAGCCGTGGAAGTGGACGGTGTGCTGCTCGAACAGGTCCGGCCGCATGATCATGCCGACGTTGGTCAGCGTCAGGAAGAACTCGTCGTCCTCGTCAAGCTGCGACAGCGGGGCGGGGATGTTGGCGTTCATCACGCCGACGTCGATGATCGGGCGGGGATCGACGTGGCCATCGATCACCGGCTGCGAAGAGGCTATGGCCGCAATGTCATTACCCGTATCTGATGCCAGTCCTGCCGTGCCGGCGGTCCACTGAAACGGATATTCGACGATTCCATCTGGACTTATCCCGGATGTGGCAGAAACGCACGTAAGCGTCGCGGGACCTGCGTAACCCGTTGGGGTGGCAGTTCCTCCCTCGGCGGTAGCACTGCTGATCTGAATGGTCTGCCCTGCTACGAAGCCCGAAGGAGCATCCGTCCAGGCTGTCACCGTGTTAGCGGCGGGGGTAGCGGTGCAGGTTCCGGCAGTGGTGGCTGGGGTCGTGACGGGGAATGGACCCTCGAGCAGGTTGGCCACGGTCACCGTTTGCGCAATATCAGGCGCGAGACCGACGGCACCGTTCCACGTGAACGCGGCCCCTGCGGTGCCACCGTTCCCTGGAGAAGCGCCACTTGCCGCCGAATCGCTGTTGGCTGGGTCGCCACGCTGGAGGAATTGATTCGGCTGCCCCGTGGTGCTGCCCTGATACGGGACGTCGAAGACGGTCGGGAACTGCGTAGACGGGAGCCCGGCCGCAACGTCCGCGAGCCCCGAAAGCGGCCCGAAACCGAACATGAACGTCTGCGTGCCGTCGGCCATGGTCGAGTAACCGTCGCCGCCCGAAATCTGCTGGCACTTGATGGCGCCGTTAACAGTTGCAGGAACCGGCACGGCGTAGCCGCCGCTCATGCCTGCCACGTGATTGGGGTCGGCTACCGCAGGGGGCGTCGTGAATTGCGTCGGCCCGTTGTACGCCGGCTCCGCGTTGTTATTGGCAGCAGTCGGGTGGGTTAGTGTGCTGGCCGGGCACTGCACCCGAAACGACTGTCCCATCGCCGGTGTCGCGCATACACCGAGTAGCCCGAGTGCAAGCCAACAGCGGGTAATTCTCATAACGCCTCCAGACCACAAGCACGGCTGCGCCGCGCGCGTTTCGAAACAAAAATTAGAGAGCGGGCGCGTGGCGCCCGCTGTGACTTCGAAGTGCTGACGAACAGAACCATTCAATTCATTCTTCTTGGGGCTTCCGCCGTGGCTCCGGCTCGTCAGCCGAGGAAGCCTACGTACGTAGCTTGCAAACCTGTGTCGATATCCCTGCTCAGCGGGGCATAGATTGCTGCGACAACGCGCCGCTGCGTATTGGGCTGAGGCTTCAGTAGGCCAGGGGTTGATACGGTATCGCCCGTACGGGTAAGACCCTATATGTGACTTAATGTGTCTTGCGCTATCGGGCGTCGCGCGGCGGTACCGGCCGCCGGGATAGCGCAAGCTGACGAGGAGCTGATCGAGCCGACTGAGAGTCAGTGGGAGCCGGGATCGGGCGTCGGCACCGCGGGAGATGGCACCGGTATTGGGTTGCTCGGCAACTGCACGGGCACGCCGGGGGCGCCGGTCCCGGGCGAGGAGATCCAGCCGCCCTGCCCCGGCGGCTGCGGCGCCGGCTGCCCGACCGCAGGCGCCGCAATACCAGCGCCCATCCAACGGTTCGGCAAGTAGAGAAATTTCCACTCGCAATAACACTCCTTGTTCTTGAACGAGAAGTCGATCTTGTCGAATCCGTCGCGCTTGATGGGAGTGCCCTGGGAGGTGCTCGCCACACCCTGAATTCCCGTCTGGTCCGGGGTCATGATCAGCGTCCAGTCCGCACGCCCGGTCATCGGGTCCGGATACAGCTGCCGCAGGTAACGCTTGGGAACCGGAGAGCGATCGTCGATGAGGAGGTCGTGGAGCGTGGCCGGATAGCGATGCCCCGCGGCGAAATACGCGGAGATGGCCATGCGGTAGGCGTGACCGACCCAGAGCAGCTCTGTCTCATGCTCGCGCTGCACGGTGGTGCGCCACACTCGCGATGCCACCGTCAGCATCAGCCCGATCACCATCACCGCGAACAGCAGTCCGAGATAGGTGAATCCGCGTTGTCTCGCTGCCGCTGCGCGCATCGGCGCTCACCAGCTCGCGAACGCGCTGCCGTCGCTCGCCGTAGCCTCGGAGCCGCTGTGGACGTCGCGGATGCCGGCGTTGTCCGGATCCTCCGAGGCCACCGTGGTCCAGGTGTCCGCCAGCTTGGTGAACGGATCGACCGGCAGCGCTCGGATGTAGTGGTGCTCGACCAGGTCGTCGAGCTTCTCCGGATACTTGTTGAGATCGGAATTGTACTTGTCGATCGCCTCGCGCAGGATCGAGAGGTCCTGCCGCAGCACCGTCTCGCGCGCGCGCGCGAGCGAGTGGAAGTAGCGCGGCACCGCGATCGACAGCAGCGTGCCGATGATGGCCATGACCACCAGCAGCTCGATCAGGGTGAAGCCACGGCTCCGTTCACCACTCACGGTAAGGCACTCCGTTCAGCCCCTTGGCGTTCGAGAGCGAGCGGACGTCGTACACGTCATCGCCTGGCTGCGGGTCGTCGGGCGGGCTCTGGTAGCTGCGCAGACCCCAGGTGTCCTCGGGCAGCGCGGAAGGATCGGGAAAGAACGGATCGCGCGGTAGACGGCGGAGGAAATAGAGATTCTTCTTGTCCGCGCTGCCGGCATCCTCGACGCCGGCGTACAGCGATTTGAGATCCGGCGGATAGCCGCTCGCTCCGAGCTCGAGCTTGATGTGCCCGCTCAGTGCGGCCTGCTTGTAGGCGTCGAGCGCCCCGCGGATGTCGCGCAGGGCCGTGCGCAGTTCCGCCTCCTTCTCGCGCGTCGCCACCAGTTGCGCGAGCGGCATCGCCGCGGTCGCCAGCAGCCCGACGATCGCGAGCGTGATCACCAGCTCGATGATGGTGAAGCCGCGCTGGCGCATGTCATTGATGAATGTTGACCACGAGCGGCTGGGCCGTGGCGTTGCCGGTCGCAGAGCCCGAGCCGCCGAGCACGTTGACCATCGCGGCAATGTTCGAGCTCGGTCGCGTCGCCAGCGCTTTGAAGCGCACCGTCATCAGCGTTCCGCTACCGAGCACCGGGTCTTCGGGAGGCGTGGTCACGTCGAGCTGCGCGCCGACTCCCTTGGTATTGACGGTTGGGGACCCGGCGCCCGGGGGCACGGCTTCCCCGACGCTCGCGTCCACGATCTGCAGCGCCGATGAGTCGTAGCGCAGCTGGGCGCGCAGGTGCGTGATCGGATCCTGGGTCGAGAATTGCACGCGCACGTCGAACTCATCTCCCACCTTGGCATCGCTCGGCCCGTCCACCGTGAGCGCAGAATGTCCGCCGCCCGCGGCGCCGCCCGTGTCTGTGGCGACGATGGCTGCCGGCGGCGTTGCTGCCGGCATTTCCCGGGGGGCGCCCGGCGCCTGCGACTTGTTCTCCGCGGTCGCTCCGCCCGGGCCGCCGGTACCGGGCAGCTCCACGGGTCCGGAAAGCGGCGCCGAGACGGTGTCGGCCGGAACGGACGGGGCGATCGGCTGCGGTCCGCCGCTGGGCTGCACCGGCGCGACGCCGGTGGCGGCCGGCACCGGGGCCGCGCTGCCGGCGGGTGCGCTCCGCTGGCCGCCTGCGGCTCCGGCCGCCGGCGCGCCCATCTCGGCGCTGTAGGGGCGCGTGCGGGTGCGCGACTCGTTGCCGTACCAGAACTCGGTGGCATCGCTCGGCGGACGCGGCTGCATGCGGATGATGCGCGGCGTCACCGACAGCACCACCTCGCTCTTCTCGCGATCGGTGTGGGTGGTGCCGAACAGCTTGCCGAGTATCGGGATGTCGCCCAGGCCGGGGATGCTGTTGAAGTTCTTGGTGTCGGAATCCTGGATCAGCCCGGCGAGAATCTGCGTCTCGCCGTCCTTCAGGCGCAGCAGCGTGTTGGCATTGCGCGTGCCGATCTCGTAGGCGATCGTCCCCGAGGCGGTCGCGACCTGCTTGAGGATCGTGCTCACCTCAAGCGAGATCTTCACCGCCACGTCGCCGTCGAGATAGACGGTCGGCTGCACATCGAGCGTGAGTCCCACGTCGAGATACTGGACGCTGCCGGTCACGACCGGCGCGCCGGCCGCGGTCGGCGTCACGCTGTTGGTGATCACCGGCTCGCGGCTGCCGATCAGGACCTTGGCCTTTTCCTTGTTGCGGGCACGAATGCGCGGGCTGGCGAGCGTATTGACGACGCCGGCCTGCTTCATCGCATTGATCGTCGCGCTGATCGAGGTGATGCCGATGGTGTTGGAGTTCTGATGGCTCAAGTCCGAGAGCACCAGTCCCCCGGTGGCGTTGGCGGCATTCGTCACGGACGACGGTGTGAAGCTCATCGAGCCCGG
>Ga0307477_10001143_pt1 | contig 23582 bp, 17 predicted proteins | sample atmos_gasesECM2C_FD_203316 | JGI IMG/M metagenome (GOLD analysis project Ga0307477, IMG submission 203316) | Hardwood forest soil microbial communities from Morgan-Monroe State Forest, Indiana, United States - atmos_gasesECM2C_515 | ecosystem: Environmental > Terrestrial > Soil > Temperate...
CGCAAAATTTAGCGCGTGAATATGACGACAAAGCAGAGTTCTCGCGGCAGAACAACGAACAGCCGCCATTGAACAATCCCGCGGCAGCATCCTCCCGCGAAGTTCTCGCACTTTTGAGCCGGGTCGTGTTGCAAAACGTCGAAGGCGTGCGGGGTGGGTTTTATTCGACAACAGGGGACACGCTTCTCGGAGATTCGAATTTCATATCAGAAAGTTCTACAAGAAACTCACAGAGTGAAAATGTCTCTGGAGATGAACGGAGGGTGCTCCTTGAAGTCGCCAAAAGAGCTGCTGAAACACGGCAGACCTCGGAGCAGGTCCTCTCAGACGCAGCAAACATTGTCTTGATCGAAGCGGTTCCCATTCGCGACGGTTACTCTGTTGTTGGCAGTGCATGGACCGTCAAGCGGATAGGTGTTCTCCCGGGAGCGAACCGTTTCCGGGCTTACCTGATAACCGTTGGGCTGAGCCTGGCGGCCTTAGCGAGCGTCCTCTTAACGCTGCTGGTAATTCGCAACTTGCAAGGAGGAGTGCGAAAAATCGAAGGCGGATTGCAGAGCCTCGAGCAAAATCTGGCCTCACAGATGGAATCCGAAGGAGATCCCGAGGAGATTCAGCGAATCGCCCAGGCCATCAACCGGTTGGGAATCGCGCTGAAGGAAAACATCGAGCGGGAACAACAAATCGAGGACCAACTGAGGCATGCAGAGCGACTTGCCAGTCTGGGCAGGTTGGTCGCGGGCGTAGCCCACGAAGTACGGAATCCGCTTGCGACCATTCGGCTGAGAGTCCAGATGTGCAGGCGCGATACCGAGAAGGCAAACGTCAAGGAATCGTGTGCCGTCGCCCTCGAGGAGATAGAACGTCTAAACGGCATAGTCAACCGTTTGCTGAACTTTGCTAGACCTGTCCAACTGCATCGGGAGCGGGCGGACTTGAGAAGTCTGGTGCAGGAACGAATGGAAACTTTCCGTGAGTGGGCCCAGAAGGGCGGGATCACGCTAACTTCTGAATTTCCGCAGGCGGATGTCTCATTGCCGGTGGACAAAGACCGCATGGCTCAGGTGTTTGACAACGTCATCCAGAATGCCATTGAGGCGATGTCGGATGGAGGTGGAACTCTGTCCGTGAAATTGGCATCTCAAAGGAATGTGGCGGAAAAGGGAAGTGGCGTTTGCGTGGAATTTCGAGATACCGGAAGGGGCATGAAATCTTCCATTGTCAGTCATGTTTTTGACCCGTTTTTCACTACCAAGCCGTCTGGAACCGGACTGGGTTTGTCGATCTGTCATGAACTCGTGCAGGCCCATGGCGGCATTATTCAAGTGGACAGTACGGAAGGCCGTGGAACAAGCGTAAGGATCACAATTCCCGCTGGTCATATTTGATTTGAACAGAAGATGTCAGGGAATCCGAAATCAGATGAGCGCCACGATTCTCATCGTCGACGACGAAGCGAACCTTCGCAAGACGCTCGCGCAGATCCTCAGTGTTCGCGGATACTCCGTTCTGGAGGCCGATGACGGGACGTCCGCTGTCAGACTTCTGAGCAACGCCGCGCCTGACCTCATTTTCAGTGATTGGAAAATGCCACAAATGGGAGGGCAGGAATTTCTTCAGTACCTCCGCGGGCAGCCCCGCTTGGCTTCCATTCCTGTCATCGTAATTACAGCCTTTGGTTCAAGCCATAGTGCCATAGAGGCCGTGCGCTTAGGGGCGTACGACTTTGTGACCAAGCCCTTTGACTTAGATGAAATTGTCATGACCGCAGAAAGAGCTCTGGACCATTCCTCGCTGAATCGAGAAATCGTCCGCCTGCGCGCACAAGGAGGGCAAGGCCAGACGGCAGGGGCAGGCAGACTCATCGGGTCAAGCGGGCCGATGCTCGATGTATTCATCATGATTGGAAAAGTCGCGGAGACCGATTCGACAGTACTGATCTGCGGCGAGTCGGGAACCGGCAAGGAATTGGTCGCTGAAGCTATTCACAATTATAGCCAGCGGAAGGCGAAGCCCTTCATCGTCGTGAATTGTGCCGCAATACCGGAAAATCTTCTGGAGACGGAATTGTTTGGTCATGAACGTGGAGCCTTCACGGGAGCTGTAGGACGGAAGACTGGACGGTTCGAAATGGCGGAAGGAGGCACCATCTTCCTCGATGAAATCGGGGAGCTTTCACCGGGCCTTCAGTCCAAGCTGCTGCGTGTCCTTCAAGAACGCACTTTCGAGAGAGTCGGTGGAACTGAGACCATCCGCGGCAATTTTCGGATTCTCGCAGCCACCAACCGAGATCTCGAAGCTTCTGTGCGCGAAAAAGTTTTCCGTGAGGATCTCTTCTATCGTTTAAACGTTGTCCGCATTCCCATTCCGCCTTTGCGAGAACGCCGCTCGGACATTGTGCCCCTGGCCGAACAATTCTTGCGGACGTCCAGTGACAAGAATGGATTACCCGTCGTCGGTTTCAGTGACGAGGCGGTCCTGATGCTCCAGAACTACTCCTATCCGGGAAACGTTAGAGAACTCGAAAACATGGTGGAACGCGCCGTCCTCATGGCCCGTGGTCGCGTACTGATGCCGGAACACTTTCCGGCCAAGACCTCCGGCGACGGCGCAGGTGATTCGAAACAATGGGAGCTCGACCTCTTGTCGCTGCCTTTCCACAAGTCCATCGCCGAATTAGAAAAACGGTTGATCGAAAAAGCCATTCGCGAGTCCGGTGGAAATAAATCCGACGCCGCAAACCGACTCCAGATCAATCGCCGTTTGCTTTACAACAAAATAGAGGAATACAAAATCGAGGAGTAGTCCCTATGAATCATCGGAGGCGACACGGTCAAATACCGGATCTGGAGGAGATCCTCGAAATGAGTGCCACCGAGTACACCGACTGCCCCGCCCACGATAAAGGGGGAAGGCGTATGCGGCCGAAGCACGCGGAACCGGCGAAAGGGAAAATCGAGGTCGTCGCTATTCCTGAAGTGGCTCTGAGAATACTTGAACCTATTTCGAGAAACTACTTCGATAAATCCGCCATGATCCCTTCCTGAGCGACGTAGAAGTCCTCGCGAGCCGAGAAGTGTGGAGCCAAAGCCGTGTAGGACCCGAAGGCTGATGCACTCCTTGGGGGGAGTGTGAAAAAGTCGCAAGAATGTATTGGGCTGCAGTTCGGGCTGGGTGCCTCTGCAATGCCCTCAACTCATGTGTTTTCAACGTATTGAATAGATTGTGTTGAACTTTGACCTGCGTTTGACTATTCTCCCGGCATCGTTCCCCGGTGGTGACCATGCCCAGAGGCCCCAACGTGGGTCCAACTCCTTCAAAAGAAGTCAGCGAGCTCCTCCTCCACTGGGGAAATGGGGACCGGAAGGCGCTGGAGGCCATCTTGCCCCTTGTCTACAACGAGTTGCGGCGCCTCGCTCGGGCGAATCTTCGCCAACAGCGTCCGAACCACACTCTGCAAACCACCGCCCTGGTCCATGAGGCTTACCTGAGGCTGGCCGGAGAGAAATCTCCTCAAGTGCAAAACCGCGCGCACTTCCTCGGCATCGCCGCTCAATTGATGCGCTGGATTCTGGTGGACTATGAACGAAACCGGCGTGCGTCCAAGCGCGGTGCCGGCTTGACGCGTATAACTTTGGACGAAAGTGTGGCTTCGCCACAGCGCGACGTGGATCTGCTCGCTCTCGACGAAGCTCTCGACCGTCTTGCGGAGCTGGATGGGCAGCAGAGCCAGATCATCGAACTGCGCTACTTTGGGGGACTTTCGATTGAAGATACCTCGGAGTTCCTGGGAATGTCCCCAGCCACGGTGAAGCGCTCTTGGGCCTCGGCGCGCGCTTGGCTGCTGCGCGAGTTGCGCCATGGAGCAACCAGCGCATGACGCCGGAACGATGGCAGAAAATCAGGCCAATCCTTGAATCGGCTCTGGAACTGGATGCAGCGAGACGGCCGGAGTTTCTGGACAGTGCCTGCGCGGACCTGTCTTTGCGCAACGAAGTCGAATCGCTGATTGCTTCCCACGAGCAAGCAGGAACAGACGTGCTGAATCCGGCTTCCTCGCCTAGTCTGCAACCGGATGAGGAAACTCAATTTCGCTTGCCGCCGGGCAAGCGCATTGGGGCATATGAAATCCTGGAGGAAATCGCGGTGGGCGGCATGGGCGCAGTATATCGTGCAGTTCGCGCCGACGGCCAATACAAACAGCAAGTCGCGCTCAAAATCGTGCGCTCGGAATTGGGCGCAGAGTTTACGACCAGCCGGTTCAAGAACGAGCGCCAGATTCTAGCGAGTCTCAATCACCCGAACATCGCAAAGATCCTGGACGGCGGCGCCACGCCCGACGGTGTTCCTTATTTCGTGATGGAGCTGGTCGAAGGCCAGCGCCTTGACGAGTATTGTGATGTGCGCAAACTCGCCACGACCGAACGGCTGAACCTCTTTCTTCAAATTTGTGCCGCCGTGCAGTACGCTCACCAGCGACTGATCATTCATCGCGACATCAAACCCGGCAATGTCCTGGTCAACGCGGAAGGAGCTCCAAAGCTGCTTGATTTCGGCATCGCCAAGATCCTGGAATCGAGCGAAGCGAGCGATCACCCAGAGCAAACCATCAGCCTGGTGCGACTGCTGACGCCAGAGTACGCCAGCCCGGAGCAAATCAAAGGAGAGTCGATCACAACGGCCAGCGACGTCTATTCTCTGGGAGTGGTTCTGTATGAGCTGCTTACCGGACGCGTTCCCTACAATGTCCCGACGCACACCCCCCACGAGCTTTCCCGCGCGGTTTGCGAAACCGAACCGGAGAGACCAAGCAACGCAGTGCGTCGGAGCACCATTTCCTCTGACACTGACCAAGAAAAGCTGGCTGACTATACGGCGATCAGCGCGCTGCGCGAGGGCTCTCCTGAAAAGCTCAGCAAGCGCTTGAGGGGAGACCTCGACAACATCGTGCTCATGGCTCTGCGGAAGGAACCGCAGCGACGCTATGCCTCCGTCGAGCAGTTCGCCCAAGATATTCGACGCCACCTCGATCACCTTCCCGTGATCGCGCGGAAAGACACCTTCGGCTATCGAGCGTCGAAATTCATCACACGCCACAAGGCCGGCGTCGCATTGGCCGCATTGATGACCGTTGCGCTGTTGTCCGCTACTGGTGTAACCATTCGCCAAGCCCGGATTGCCCGTGCCGAACGCGCGCGCGCCGAGAGCCGCTTCAACGATGTGCGCGCACTTGCGAATTCTCTGATCTTCGATATCCACGATGGCATCAGCCAGCTGCCCGGATCAACTCCAGTGCGGGAACTGCTCGTTAAAAAGGCTCTCCTGTACCTCGATAGCCTCTCGCAGGAAGCTGGCGGCGACTCTTCTCTGCAGCGCGAGTTGGCTAGTGCCTATGAGCGGGTCGGAGACCTTCAATGGAGTACCGACTTTGCCAACCTGGGGGACATTGGCGGAGCCATGCAGAGCCGCCGCAAAGCCCTGGCGATTCGAGAGTCCTTAGCGGCGGCAAACCCAAATGACTCAAAGATACAGGTCGAACTTACCGATGAATATATCGGGCTAGCTGACGCTATCGAGTCTACCGGTAATTTCCCTGGGGCTTTGGACGTTTTGCACAAAATACCTCCCCTTCTCGAAAAGACCGCACCGCGAACCAGCGATCCCAAACTGCTCGCTCGGCAAGCGCGAAGCTACTACTACATCGGCCGGCTGCTCAATGAGGTGGGGGACCCCGACGGCGCGCTCGATGCTTATCGGAAAGCCGTGACCATCCTGGAATCAGTCAAGGCAACAGATCCTGGCGAAGTGACTATCTTGAGAACGCATGTGGCGGGAGACTACGCAGGGATGGCTGAATCGATGATGTTAACGAACCACCTCAGCGAAGCAAGCACACTTCAAGAGCAAGCGATTCGAATCCTCGAGGAGCTATCCAGATCCAACCCAAACAATTCGTCACTTCACCAGTTCCTCGGAAATTCCTACGACCTCCTCGGCACCATTTGGGAGAAACAAGGTGATCAAATCAAGGCGCTAGCGTTTCGTCGGCGAGCCCATGAAATCTTCAAGGAAATGATGGCCTCCGATCCCAAAAACGCGTTAGCAAGGATTAATTTTGCGTTTAGTGACGAGAGTCTTGGGGAATCACTTGTCGCGACCGGTCACCTGCCCCAAGCCCTGCCCCACATCCGGGAAGCGCTCGTCGTCTTTGAAGCTGCGGCTGCCAACGGATCGAAAGACCGGTATGTCTCGTCAGGACTTGCTGACTGCTATTTCGCGCTGGGATTGGCGTATTCGGCTCTGGCGGCTGACGCCAAAGGTTCTGCCGTTCATAAGACGAAAAGCTGGCAGGAAGCACGTTCGTGGTATCAAAAGAGTGCTGACATCTGGACTGAGAAACGGACACACGGCTCCTTGGATAGATCCGAGAGCGACACAGCGGAAAAGGCTGTCCAAGAAATCGCCAAGTGCGACACCGCTTTAGCCAAGATTGGTGTGCCACTTCGCTGACAGTGTCGTGCGATCAAGGATGGCGGCTAGGGGGACCTTTGCGTGGCTTAAAGATCCAGATGGTAATCCGATCGAGCTTTGGGAGCCATCCGAGAGCGAATAGAAATCCCTAAATTGTAAAGGCCCGAAGGCCGTCCTTAAGGCCCCTATCCTCCCGCCAACATTGCTAAGTCTTGCCGCCGCAAAGCGATTCATTTGCTGGCTTTCCTCCCTACTCGACAAAGCGGCGCATTCTTCGTTGCGTTCAGTGTTGGATGTTTAAACGCAAGCACCGACTCCCGCTCAGCAGGAAGCGCAACGCGCGGTGCTGTCGCTTGTATTTTCAGCGGATGCGAGCGCCGCGGTTGAATTTAGCCTAACTGTTTTGGAAAGACTGGCGGGGACGACGAGACTCGAACTCGCGACCTCTGCCGTGACGGAGTGGCGGTTGGTCGGAACTCAATGAAACTTAACGGTACTGACAGCCTATCATTACCGTACTAAGGAATTCATCGCCGCAACTTATCGGACCCTGATCGGACCCACTTTTTGTTTCATCTCTCCGCCAAGACACCATTGCCTTACTTCATTTCTCAGAACTCCGTTCCCGGCCAACTTTCGGCTCGCCATCAATTCGGGAGTTAATGGCCATCAGGGCGTTTCTCATTCCTAATCCGGCCAGTTCTCCAGGATCGGACTTTTGGCCGGAATCAGTTCCGTATTACGCATGGGCATACAATAGGTTGAGGGTGCCATTTACGGAATCGACTGCCGGCCATCTCGGGATTTTCTGTCGTGACAGGAGAAGGGCTCTTAAGAGCGAGACAAATGCCTTAGTTGAGATTCGCGTACTCGGCTTGGGCCTGCTTCAGAATGGGAATGTCCGGATCCGCATCTTTCCAGAGCGTGAGGAAATCCTGATAGGCGGATTTCGCTTTGGTCTTATCACCCGACAGTGTGTAAGCCCTACCCAATTGCAGATGCGCCAATACGCCGATGGGATCGCTGACCACGGTGCCGCGGTGATCTAGAATTTTCTGGAACTCGGCAGCGGCTTCACGGCCCTGGTGTGCACCCAGATAAGCCAGGCCACGTACATATGCGGGGTAGAGATTGCTCGCGCCCAAAAGGAATTCAGATCCACCTTCGCTCGGAGTCCCTAGTTCATACGGAATCGCGGTTTGAAGCGATTCGATAGCCTTTGACGGTTCGCTATTGTTCAGTGCCAGAAGTGCGCGCAGCGTCGGCAGATATATGAATTGGATCCTAGTATCCTCAGGGTAGCGTCTTGAGAGGCCATCTGAAATGGCCTGAGATCGGAAAGAATCTCCGGAAAGAGCAAGCGCCAAACCAGCTCCGTATCTCACATCCCTGCTCTTCGAAAGGTCCAGCGCGCGTTTGGTTCCTTGCTTTGCGGAGGATACATTCCCGAACAAGGCTTCACGCACTGCTGCATCCGTTTCATAGAGTGCTTCTGTATCCCGCCGGTCATCCTTCCGAGCCAAATCCGCTGCCCTCCGAGACATCTTCCTGGCCTCTTCCAGGCGACCTGAATAAGCCGCTACGAACGCTTCGGCATTGGACATCCAGTCATCCACGCCGGGCTTTTCCCGAGGCTGAGCGGCTTCCCGCTCCATTCCCGTCTTGTCCTCTTTCAAGAAGGCAATGACGTACCGAAGGACATAGAAATCGGGGATATCAAGTTTACGCTCGGACGCTCGCTGTAGCGTGTCTTCCGCGTCAGCCATGCGCCCCTGCGACACGTAGCTGGCGGCCAGATTGGCGTATCCAATGGAGAAGTCCGGATCGATGCGGATGGCAGTTTGCGCATCCTGAGCTGCTTTTTCATATTTTCCCAATGGAGGATAAATTCCCCCGGACAATAGCCCGTGGGGCAGCCACGAACGAGGATAAGTTTGTATCCATAAATCGCAGGTCTGTTGTGCTTTCTCCAGGTTGCCAGTGACCTGCAAATTATGAGAGGCGGAAATAAAGAACTTTTCCTGATCACTGGCATGGTCTCGCAATCGATAGGCTTCGCCGCTGTATTTCGCTGACAGGACGGTCTCTCCGATGTCGCCGTAGAAGCGTCCGAGTAACGCTTGGGCACTGGCGAAGTTGGGGTCCATTTCGATGGCGCGCTTCAAAAAGGGAATGGCGGCCGCCGGACCTGTTGAGAAAGAAACCTTCCAGCCCATACTGTAGGCCTTTAAGGCTTCGAGCGAAGGCGTCGTGGCTTCAGCCAGTGGGGTGTCGTGTCTCTTGACTGTGGCCACCGATTCACCGACTCGAGTTCTGAATTTGCTGGAAATTTGGCTGAGGGCATTCAGAACGTCTTCCTTTCTGGCCACTTGCACCTGTTCCTCGGCAAGAACCTCGCCAGTGCGACAATCTGTTGCGCGGAGCGTCAACACGTACTGGCTCCCAAGGCTTGCAATCGAGCCGTCGAGAACGGCAGCGCTTGCAGTCCGGTCGCAGATTTCCCGGGAGACCTCCGGGGTAAGTCGTGTGTCGGCTGGCTTGGCCATCAGCTTCAGCATCTGCTGGATGCGCTCGTCGGAGATAAGGCTTAGGAAAGGCGACTGCCCAAGCTGCACCGCCAAGCCTTGCCGCAAAGTTTCGTCGAAGACCGGATCGCCCGTGGAGTTCGCAAAATCGGCTAAGACGATTGTGTCTTTGTAAGTGAGTCTTGGGGCGCGATGAAAATAGAAGTAACCAGCCAGCGCAAGCGCGGCCGCGGCCACAACCACGGCAGCACGAACGAGCAACGTCCAGTGCTTTCGAAGGTTCGTTCCGGTTGCTGCCTCCTCTTTCCTTGCGGCGCGCGCTGAATCTCCTTTCCGTTCTTGAGCTTCCTCCTTTGTCCCGGGTTCGGTGACTGGTGCGATGAAGCGATATCCCTTCCCAGTTATCGTTTGAACGAACCGAGGTTGTTCGGGGTCGTCCTTGAGGACTTGGCGGATTTTCCGAATCGCAGTGTTGATTGCATTATCGGTATCGAGAAAGACGTCCTTGCCCCAAAGCTTTTCAATGATCTCTTCCCGCGTCACCAACTGGCCCCGTCGCTCCGCCAGCAGTAGCAAGACCTCCATAGGGATTCGTTCCAGCTTCAGCGTGCGGCCTGAACGTCGCACTTGGTAGGCGCGAAGATCCAGTTCAAAATCCTCAAATCTGACGAGGTCTCGAGTCAAGGTTGATCACTCCACCAGCTCGGCTGTGATTCTACATCCCTTCCTGGGCGGACAATAAGCCAAGTCTATTCAGCACGTTAGGGGCACAGAAAAATGCAGATGAATACACGATTCTTCAGACTTTCTCCATTGCCTGCTGGGTCGAACTTGAAACATTATGCGCCCCGGTGTCAGCACAAGCCGAGCACTATCCGGGCACAGTTCTTGATAAAAAGGAGAACCACAGTGAAGATACGGCAACTCTCTAAAATGACGGCGGGAGCCGTAGTAGCCCTGGGGGCGATTGTTCTGGCCGGAATGATAAACACCCCGCATCGCGTACAGGCGCAGGACAATGGAAACAATGATGAGGCGTCACTGATTCGGATCGGTTTCGCGATTGCGCCGGTCCCGCTGAAACTGGAGGGGAAAAACCGGGATTTGGTGGGATTAGGCAGCTTCATTGTGAACGCTCAGGCTGACTGCAATGGTTGCCACACTGCGGGAGGGCCACCAAACTTCAATTACGCCAACGGCGGGAACCCCTATTTTTTCAACCAAGGGCCGGCAAAAACCGATCCCACCACCTACCTTGCCGGCGGCACCGACTTTGGTAAGGCTGTGCCTCCAAGTGCTGCCGTGGGAGGGTTTCCGAATGGCTCTATACCACCATCTTATCCGCCAAACGGATATCCCATTGATCCGGCGACCGGATTTCCGTATGTGGGCCCGGACATCATCACTCGCAACCTGACGCCGGATAAGAACGGGCGTCCGGAAGGGGGACGCACGCTGCAGGAGTTTAAGGAAATTCTGAGGAACGGTACCGATTTCGATAAGATTCACCCAACTTGCAAATCAGACACGGACCCCAATATAGCCCTGGGCATCTGCGTCCCCCCTCCTGTGGACGGTAGCAAGCTCCAAGTCATGCCTTGGCCGCTTTTTCACAACATGACCGACCATCAGATCGAAGCCATCTATGAGTATCTAAGCACAATCCCCTGCATCGACAATGCGTCCAGCACACCGCCGACAGGCGCCCCGAACGAACTGCGCAATGATTGCGGCGATCCACAGCTCAGTCGCCACGATGCCGCCTTGGCTCACCGAGATGTGCGAGCTAAGGCTAGAAGATAGCAACGTTTTCGCAGTGAGAGATGCCGTCATGATGGAACAAGCAGAGCGACAAGAATGTATCGTCGCGGGGGCTTTCCCAGGTCCACCATGCTGATAACGCTCAAGCGGAGTTCGTGGTTCCGCACAAAATATTTGCTCTTTGCTGCCATCGGCCTGATGTTGGCCTACGTTATCCCTCACGATGAAAGTTTCTTGGTGCATCCGAAGGACCTGATCTGGCAGCACTATGAGCCCTTTAAGTGGTGGCTGCTGCCGCATGGAATTGCAGGAGCATGCGCGCTGCTGCTGGGCCCCATGCAGTTCTCCGACCGACTTCGGGCGCGTTTTGGGCAGTTCCATCGTGTAGTCGGCCGAATCTATGTCGCAGGTGTATTCGTGGCCGCGCCACTCGGCTTTTACATCCAGTACTTCCAGGAACGCGCCGGCGATCCCCGATCGTTCAGTATTGCTGCAGCAGCCGACGCCGCGTTGTGGATGATTACTACGGGGATTGCGATGGTCTTCATTCTCAAAGGAAAGGTTCAGGAGCACCGGCAATGGATGACTCGCAGCTTTGCGGTCGCACTGGTTTTTCTCGAGGGGCGAGTGATCGGCGGTATGACCGGATGGGAGGACCTCGGCGTCCATGCCAGCGAGACCATCGTTTGGGCCTGCCTTGCCTTCTCGATCCTTTCGGCGGACCTTGTGCTTCAGTGTCAGAAACTGGGGCGCTCATCCTCAGTGGCTCGGCGGCACAAGCCAGCTTCGCCTCAGCGGACGCTCGAAGCTCCAGTGGGGCAGCATGTGCTCGCAGTCCAGAAGGAGAGCTCCTAGACGTCAAGGTAGTTCCGACTGGGCCGTTTGCAACCTGGAAGCACTCCGATCAGCAATGGAGCAAGATCGGTGATCGTTGGCATGTGGAACGGGACATGGCACTTCCGACAACTGCTCCCATTTGCCGGACGGGCAATGCGGAAGTTATTCCAGTAAACCCGACTGTACCATTCGATCCGCTTGGTCGAACATCCCGACCCCTTATGAAGAATGGCGGGGACGACGAGACTCGAACTCGCGACCGCTGCCGTGACAGAATGGCAGTTTGCTGGAACGCAGTGAAACTTAAAGGTGCTGACAGCCCGTCATTGGCATTGCAAGGAACTCTCTGCCACGACTAATTTGGACCCTAATCAGACCCAGGTTGATGGGAAGTCGGCTTTCGCGAATTTGCCTGCTCCGTGGCCCAAGACAATTGAAATCCAGTGCCCGCCGCCACGGGCTAGGCACAGCAGGTGCTATTGCAGCTTCGCGTACTCGGCTTTGGCTTGCTTCAGGATGGGGATGTCGGAGTCGGCGTCTTTCCAGAGTGTGAGGAAGTCCTGATAGGCTGCTTTCGCCTTGGCAGAATCACTAGACATCGCGTACGCACGACCAAGTTGGAGACGAGCGAGTGCTCCAGTCACAAAGTTCAGCACTATGCCTCGGTGGTCCAGTAGCTTCTCGAATTCTGCGACTGCGGCACTGCCATTCTTCGCGAGCAGGTATGCTTGACCTCTTACGTACGCCGGGTAGAGAGTTCCTGTCTCCATCGGGGCGGGTCGGCTAGTTCGTAAGGGCCGGCTGCCTCTAATTCCATCAAAGCTGCGGTGGGATTGTTCGCCTGTAGTTGAATAGCCGCATTGATGGTTGGTAACCAGTAGAGCTTGACGAGGCTATTGTTAGGATAATCCCTCCGAAGCTCGTCTGCTAAGGCTTTGGCTTGCGAGGCATCGCCGATTCGAGCCAGTGCGAGCGCTGCAAATGTCTTCACATCGCGTCCCGACGACAAGCTCAAAGCTGCCTTGACTCCCTGCCGGGCAGAGCTTGTCTCTCCTAACTCTGCCTCCCGCAATGCAGCACCTGCCTTCCAAAGAGCCGCAATCTCTTTGGAGTCGGAGCGAACAGCCGATTCCACCGCTTGACGAGAGAAGTCCCGCGCCTTGTGCAGACGCCCGAAGTAGGCTTCAGTGTCGGATTCGGTCGACAATAACAGGTCTTCTTCTCCTCGTTTGCCCGCAGCCCATGACACTTGTTGCCGCATCTGCGAATCATCTCCATGCAGGAACGCTAGGAAGTAGATGCTCTGTCGCAGCCGCCCCCCGTCTAAATTGTGCGCTAAAGCCTGATCGAACGTATCCTTGGCTTCCTCAAGCTGATTAACACGGAGGTAAGCCATTCCAAGATTCGAGTAGTGACCCGTGGAGTTCGGATCAAGCCGGAGAGCCTCCTTAAATTCGGACAACGCGCTTTCATGGCGACCCAATTGCGCTTCACACGCGCCAAGATTGTTGTGCGGGATAGACTCCCGAGGATAATCTGTTTCCCATAGTTGCAAAGTCTGCATTTGTTTCTCGATGTCTCCGGTCGCCCGAAAGTACCGCCCAGAGATGGTCAACTTTTCCAGCTCAGTAGCGTGGTCGCGCAACTGATACGCTCGGCTGGCGTATTCCAGCGCGAGGGATGGTTGTTCGGTATTAGCACTTGTAACCGACAGCATGGCGTACGCCATGGGAAAATTGGGGTCGAGTTCAATGGCTCGTTCAAAAAAAGGAGCGCTCGGCACACTTCCCTGTTCCTTCAGCGTTGCCATGCCAAGGCTGAAGCTCTTTAGAGCCTCCAGTGAAGAGGTTGACACTTCTACAGGTACGTTAAACTTCTGCACAGATGGAAGTGACTCTCCCAGCTTGCCGCGTAAACTCGCAGAGACCTTGCTGAGGGCCTCCAGAACTTTTTCCTTGCTGTCAGCCTCTGCTTGCTCCTTAGCTAAACTATCGCCAGTGCTGCACGCGACGGCGTTTAAGTCGATCAGGTAACGGTTGCCCAAGCTGGAAATTGTACCGCCTAGCACAGCTTTGCTGCCCGTCCGCAAGCAAAGCTCTCGCCCCACGTCCATTGAGACTCGCTGGTTCCCCGGACGTCCCATCATCTGCAACGTCTCGCTGACTTTATGGTCTGGAAGCACATTAAGAAACGGCGATTGATCAAGCGACATGATTAACGCTTGTTTCAGCGCATCATCAAAGACAGGATCGGCAGTCTTGTTATTGAAGTCGGTGAGGACAATCGTGTCTTTATCAGTAAGTTTGGCTACTCGATGGGAATAAAAGTAACCCCCTGCGGCAAGCGCCACGATCCCTAAAGCAACCCCAATCGTCGCCTTCCAGTGCCTTCTAACATGAGTGGGGGGGCAGCACTTTCTATTGAGCGCCGTCCCGATTCCGTATCCCGCTTCAGGCGTTGCAGGTCGGTGCGGACTTCGGAGGCGTGCTGATAACGAAGGCTGCGATCCTTCTCCAAGGACTTGTTGATGATCTCTTCCAGTTTGGGCGGCAGATCGGGATTCAACTGTACCGCAGGTGTTGGTGCTCCATCCAAAATAGACTTAAAAATCACTCCCGGACTCTCTCCACGGAACGGTAGTGTTCCCGTCGTCATTTCGTAGAGAACAGCACCGAATGAGAACAAATCTGTGCGTGAGTCCAATTCTCTGGCACGGACTTGCTCCGGCGACATGTAGGCTACGGTTCCCAACGTACTGCCCGGACTGGTCAGATGCTCCGGGTCTACTTCCTGAGTGGCGAGTGTTGGTTCGTTGCCTGTAGCGCCCTTCGGTGAACTGACCTTAGCAAGACCGAAGTCCAGAATCTTGGCATTGCCTCTTTCCGTGACGAAAATATTGGCTGGTTTGATGTCTCGGTGGACTATCCCCTTCGAGTGCGCCACGTCCAGCGCGTCGGCGATCTGGATGCCGAGATCGAGCACCGCCTCGATCTCCAGCGGCTTTCCGCCGATCCGATGCTTCAGCGTCATGCCGTCCAAGAACTCCATGACGATGAAGGATTGACCTTCATGCTTGCCGATTTCATGGATCGTGCAGATGTTCGGATGGTTCAATGCAGACGCAGCACGAGCTTCGCGCCTGAAGCGTTCCAAAGCCTGCGGGTCTTGGGCTAAGTCCTCAGGCAGGAACTTGAGAGCGACGAAGCGACCAAGCTCGGTGTCCTCAGCTTTGTAAACAACACCCATCCCGCCACCGCCCAGCTTCTCGACGATGCGGTAGTGCGAGATGGTCTGCCCGATCATGGCGCTCAGGCTGCAATGGTAGGGATGAGGGGAAGGGGAAGTCAACGAGCGGGGCGCAACACGGGAAAAGAATGGCGGGGACGACGAGACTCGAACTCGCGACCTCTGCCGTGACAGCGGCCCCTGAAAGGTTTTACAACAACTTACAAAACCGCGGGGACTGCCAAGGGCCGCCTAAGTCGTTGAAAGTCGCACATGACGTTGCGTGCTGTGGGTTGAGTTGTGGGTTGGAAAAATGATCTAGAGCGTTGCTTTCCTCATGAAACGTTACGGCACCGGTCGCCACCTCTAGGGCCGAAAGCAACACCCAGGAAGTCTTATTGCACCCTAATTGCACCCAGATTTTGCTCCATACGGTTAGGGATTAGGGCCAATGAAGGGTTTGCCTACCCAAGTTTCGGGTGCGGTTCAGAAAGGCGGGGCCAGGTGCGCATCGCGCGCAGCGAGCGCCCGCTTTTGGATCTCGATGTTCATGAGTCCTCGATCCTAGCATCAAGATGGGGCGTTTATCGTGATACTGAGAATCCGGCGAACTACATCGAAACGTTCATCGTAGAATCTTGGGCCGAACACTTGCGGCAGCACGAACGATTGACGGGCGCAGACCGCGAGCTTGAGGAAAACGTCGGTCGTTTTGAATTGAAGCTTGTCAAGGTAAGGCATTTCATCTATCGCGTAGCAAACGTGGGCGTCAGTAAATAGGGAATGCGAGTTGAACAAACCGGCAAAGCCTGCGTGCAGCATCAGGCGATACCCAGGATGGTTGTTCTTCCATAGTCTTCTTTCCAACCACGATTGTCGACCAAGTGCTTGGGTGTCAAACCGCACATCCGGACTATAATCGCCGGATGGCATGCGCAGCGGATGGCTCCCCACAACCCGCCCCAGCGCTAGAGGTTCGCCTTCTAGTTGACAATATGCCTATGCTCGCGTGGTCTAGTCATGCGGATGGTTCCGTCGATTTCGTAAATCAGCAATGGTATGAGTACACCGGTCTCTCTCCGCAAGAAGCGCACGGCTGGGGATGGAGGACAGCGATTCATCCCGAGGACCTCCCGAGATTGATGGAAAAATGGAGAACGCTCGACGACACGAATAATCGGGGCGAGTACGAAGTGCGATTGCGGCGGTCTGACGGCGTGTTTCGTTGGTTCCTGTTTCGGGTAGAACGGCGCCGCGACGAAACCTGTGAAGTTGTCAAATGGTATGGGACGGCAACCGACATCGAAGATCGCAAGCGCGCTGAGGACTTGGCGGCTGGCGAGAAGCGGCTTCTCGAAATGGTGACGAGCGGCCATTCGATGCACGGCATACTCGAAGCGCTCTGTCAGTTTGTTGAAAGCACGACCAGTGGTTGTTACTGCAGCGTCGTGTTGGTCGATCCGGGTGGCACGCATCTTGAACACGGGGCGGCGCCGAGCCTTCCGGAAAGCTTCGTCACGTCCATTGTTGGTAGGCCCCTAAACGCCGATTCGGGGCCTTGCGCGATGGCCGCGTACCTGAACGAACAAGTCATTGCAGCTGACCTCACGACAGAGACACGATGGGCAGCGTATGAGTGGTGCCCTATGGCTTTGGCACACGGGGTACGAGCATGTTGGTCAACGCCGATCTCGTCCTCGGGAGGCACCGTCCTAGGCGCGTTCGCTATGTATTACCCTGAACCGAAAACGCCCACACCACTGGACCAGTCCATAATCGACCAGTTCACACACATCGCAAGCATCACCGTGGAGCGCCAACGATCACAGGAATCTCTCACAAGCGCTCTCGACGAAATCCGCAGGTCAGAAGCCAAACTCCGGCAGGTGATTGATACGATCCCCACACTGGTCTGGTGCAATCTGCCGGATGGTCCGAACGAGTTCCTCAACAAAAAATGGCATGAGTACACAGGTCTTTCTCCTGAAGAATCGCATGGTTGGGGTTGGCAAGTTGCGTTCCATCCCGAGGACTTGCCGCCATTGATGGAAAAATGGCGAGAGTTGTTGGTTTCTGGAGAACCAGGTGAGATTGAAGCGCGTCTTCGCCGTCACGACGGTGTGTTTCGTTGGTTTCTTATCCGGGTCGAGCCATTACGCGACCAGACGGGCAAAGTTATCAGATGGTATGGAACAAGCACTGACATCCAAGAGCTTAAGCAAACGGAAGAGAGACTTCGGGACGATGAACGCGAACTTCGCCGGATTACCGACGCGATACCGCAGGCCGTAGTTGTTCTGGGTCCAGCCGGGGAGGCTCTCTATGCCAACCAAGCGACACTCGATTACACCGGTCTGACTGCCGATGATGTGGTCAGCCCGGGATTTCGTGAACGAATATTCCACCCGGAGGACCTCGATAAGTTGCGTGAAAAGCGAAAGACTGCCCTTGAACGCGGGCTGCCGTTCGAAGCGGAAATGCGAGCCTTACGGAACGACGGCGAGTACCGCTGGTTTCTAATCCGCTACAACCCTTTTCGAAATGAGCATGGTCAGCTTACTCGCTGGTATGCCACGGGAACCGATATCGATGACCGGGTGAAAGCCGAGGACAAGACTCGCAACGAAAATCTGGCACTGCGGGAACAAATCGACCGTGACTCGATGTTTGAGGACATCGTCGGTTCTTCGGAATCGTTGCGCAAAGTATTGCGTCAGGTCACTAAGGTTGCGCCTTCCGATTCGACAGTTTTGATCCTGGGCGAGACCGGTACGGGAAAGGAGTTGATCGCGCGGGCCATCCACAAACGATCCGCACGGGCGGAGCGGGCGTTCATCGCGGTGAATTGCGCGACAATCCCACCATCGCTGATTGCCTCCGAGCTTTTCGGTCACGAGAGGGGCGCGTTCACCGGCGCAACGCAACGGCGCCTGGGCCGTTTCGAAGCCGCAAATGGCGGGACTGTTTTTCTAGACGAAGTCGGTGACCTGCCGCCTGATGTTCAAATTGCGCTGTTGCGAGTCCTACAGGAACGTGAAATCGAGCGCGTCGGCAGCAACGGGCCGATTCCCGTCGACGTTAGAGTGCTGGCAGCCACCCATCGCGATCTAGACGCGCTCGTGGCGGAAGGCGAATTTCGCGAGGATCTCTTGTACCGGCTCACTGTTGTACCTATCGAGATACCGCCGTTGAGAGAACGGCTCGCTGACATTCCTTTGTTGGTCGAATACTTCATCGATCGCTTTGGAAAAAGGGCTGGAAAGAAGTTCACGACCATCGACAAGAAATCTCTCAAACTGTTCGAGGGATACAACTGGCCGGGAAACGTTCGTGAATTACAAAACGTAATTGAGCGAGCGGTGATCCTGTGCGAGGGTGAAACGTTTTCGGTGGAAGAAAGCTGGCTAAAGAGAGAGGCACCCCCCAAGTTCGCCCGCCCGGAGCCGCTCAATGGCGCGCTCGTGAAGCAAGAAAAGCAAATTATTGAAGCTGCGCTGGCAGAAAGCAATGGCCGAATCTCAGGGACGGCGGGGGCGGCGGCGAAACTGGGGCTGCCATCGCGCACGCTCGACTCAAAAATCAAGCGCCTCAAAATAAACAAATACAAATTCAAGCTCCCACCTGGGATTTGATTTTGATTTATCGAACCCACCCATACTTTCCTCGTCAAAAGGGAATTCCTGAATAATCAGGATTCCGGCGGAACCTAAGTTGCTTCGTTACATGCAATTGCGATCGGCTGAAGTATTGCATTTTCGGAAACGCGGCGCCGGCGATAGTCCATGACACTGAAGATCGAACGGACTCTTGGTGCTCGGGAAACGCGGGTTCGCCTTAGCGGCCAGCTTCGGTCCGAGCAGCTCAAGCAGGTGAGGTCCGAGGTCGAAGGCGCTGAACAACCGGTGGTATTGGATTTGGAGGAGGTCGATCTCGTGGATGTCGATGGCATTCGTTTTCTAAATGAGTGTGAGTCCACCGGCATTTCGATACTGCGCTGTTCGGCTTACATCAGGGAGTGGATGCTGCGAGAGCAAGGCAGATAAAAGGCGCACCAGGATGGTTAAACAGGCGAGACTTCGGCAGATCATGCGTGACCGTGCGGAAGTCCGGGCTATAGATGAAGCGAAGATAAAACATCGATAAGGAGAAGAAAATGACAGCTACGCAGTCCAAACCAAGCATCGTGTTTTGCCACGGGCTCTGGGCCGATGGCTCGTGCTTCAGCAAGCTGATCGTTCCCCTTCAGGCAGAGGGTTATGAGTGTATTGCGGCGCAGTACGGCCTCAACACAACGGCAGAGGACGTCGCTTTGGTGAAAGCAACGCTGGGCCGGGTCAGCAGCCCCGTTATCCTCGTTGGCCACTCCTACGGCGGAAGTGTCATCACCGGTGCCGGAACCGACGATCGTGTTGTCGGGCTGGTTTACATCTGCGCGCTCGCTCCAGACGCCGATGAAACGTCTCAGACGCAGCAGTCCAACTTCCCGAGGACCGACGTCTTCTCCCACATCGAAGTCGTGGATGGACGTATCTGGCTGCGTCCGGACGGCACGGAGTATTTCTGTGGGGACCTTTCGGAGCAGGAGCAGAAGCTCGTTTGGGCGACACAGGGTGTCCCGAAACCCGACCTGTTCGACGCGAAAGCCGGGGGAACCGCCTGGAAGACGAAGCCGAGTTGGTACATCGTCGGCAAAAAAGACCGCACTGTGCATCCCGATCTGGAGCGTTTTTTCGCAAAGCGAATGGGCGCCACAACCTACGAGTTTGAGAGCAGTCACGTCCCGATGCTCTCGCAACCGGATCGCGTGCTCGACGTCATCCGCGACGCCGCAAGCGCCACTCAAGCGGGCGCCGGACGTAAAGCGCAAGCGTCAATGCGCTGAGCACAGCGAGGCGTCTTGCTCGCATTTCGACGAGGACGCCGTCAGCGTCGGCGCGATGAGGGCGCGATGGCCGACGCGGCACAAACAACCGCGCTCGAAGGAATGAACTGTGACTAATACCAATCCAGCGACGCCCGTGCGGGTGATCGAGGAGACGCCTGCGTACTGGAGGGTAGTATTCGACTACCCACCCTTCAACATTGTTGACGCGGACATCTTCGAGTCCCTCCAGGATTTGCTTACTCGGATGGACGCCAGCCAGAATCTGCGTGTCGTTGTCTTCGAGAGCGCGATTCCTGACTTCTACCTGGCGCACTTCGATCTGACGGGGAAGCTCGGGAACATCATGACGGCTATCGGCGCTTCGGGCCTACCCATTTTGATGGATACGTTCGTGCGGCTCACGAAGTCGCCTGTTGTCAGCATCGCAAAAATCCGGGGCTGCGCCCGCGGCGTCAGCAGCGAGTTCGTCCTCGCCTGCGACATGCGCTTCGCGTCGCGCGAGAACACCAGACTCGGCCATCCCGAGCTTGGTGTCGGCCTGCATCCTGGCGGTGGAGGCACAGAGCGCCTGCCCCCTCTAGTTGGCCGCGGCCGGGCGCTCGAAATCGTTCTCAGCGCCAACGACTTCGATGGTGACACCGCGGAACGATACGGTTATGTCAACCGGGCACTTCCAGACGCCGAACTGGACGGCTTCGTCGCCGCCCTCGCGCGCAGGATCGCCTCCTTCGATCGACGAGCCCTCGCCGCCGCGAAGAATCTCGTCAACCGGGTTTCGTTGCCGCCGGCCGACAGGCTCCTCGATGCCTTCACTTCTTTTGGGGCAGCGCTGACATGGCCCGAAGCCCAGCACCGAATACAAGCCGTGGTGGAGCGGGGGCTGCAACGGGACGCTAACTTCGAGAAAGCTTGGCCCGAGGTCCTCGGCAACCTCGTCGAGACGGAAAAGAAGGGTATGTCGCGATGATCGCCAAAATTGAGGTTGAGCGATTTAGCCTTACCTCGTCGCGACAGTTCGACGAAGTGTTAGCCGCGATTAAGGGTGCTGTGGGCAATCCTGACATGGTTGATTTTGCGAAAACGACGTCGGCCGCACGGACGTTTGTGGAACTCGAGCGCGCCGTCCTCAAGGGGCTCGGCAAGACCGGCCTGATGCGCTTCATGGAACTCGACCATGGTGCCGTTATTCGCAAAGCGACGGGCCGCGATGCGCCGCGCATGGTCCGCCTCATCATCGGCAATCCGCTCATCATGCAGGAAATGGCAAAGCGCGTTCCGGACGCCGGCTCCTACGCTCCAGTCACCGTACTCGTCGACGAACGCCCTGACGGAGTGCACATCTCGTACGACAGGATGGCTAGTCTCCTGGCTCCTTACCGAAATTCCGAAGCCTTAGCAGTCGCGCGGGACCTCGACGAGAAAGTGGAAGGCTTCTTGTACCAGGCGGCAGGTTGAGCTGGCAACAGTTGGGGTGACCGAATGCCAAGCCGCGTGCTCGAAAGAGATCTTAAAAACAGCGTTCGTGACCGTCTTGAAGAGGAGCCTATGACTAATCGATTGCAGTGGGACGTTTTTATCAGCAGCCAGATTCCCGCCGTCACCAACGACCTTCCGCCCGGCGCGAGCGAAATGAAATGGTCACCGATTTCCTCAACGCTCATCTCAGGCAAGCGCGACGCTGTGCTGGTAGATACCGCGATCACGATCGATCAAAACCAGAAGCTTGCCGACTGGATTGCCGCCAGCGGCAAAAATCTGACGACGATCTACGCGACCCATGGCCACGGCGATCATTTCTTCGGGGTAAACACAATTCAGAAGAAATTTCCGAAGGCACGATTCATGGCAACACGGGAAGTCATCGCTGTCATGCAGAAGCAGGCCTCAGCGCCCGTAGTTAACGGATATTGGAAACCAAGGTTTCCAGGACAAATCGATTCAACGCTCGTCGTCGCGGATGAACTCAAAGGGGGCGTTATGGAGCTGGAAGGGGAACAACTCGTGAGCGTTCCCCTCGGCCACACCGATACGAACAACACGACCTGCCTGCACGCCCGTTCGATCGGCCTTGTCGTCGCGGGCGACAGCGCCTATAACGATGTTCATCTTCATCTCGGAGAGTCAAACGCTGAAACAAGGAAGGCTTGGATCGCGGCGCTTGACACAATCGAGTCTCTAAAGCCGACTGCCGTTGTCGCCGGACACAAGAGGGCCGGCGCGGTAGACACGCCGAATATCATAGAAGAAACGCGAAAATACATTCGCGATTTCGACAAGATCGCGGCCAATACCCAGACCGCGTCGGAGCTATATAACCAGATGCTTGCGATCTATCCCGAGCGCGTGAACCCGGTGGTCCTGTGGCTTTCGGCACGAGCCATTAAGCCGTCAAGCTGAATCTGGCGGCTCAGCGTCCATTGCGACCCACGGGCACCTGTAGTTGGCAGCATCGTTGGAAGGATTGCCGGACCCAGTTCCACGAGATTTATCGATTCCGCTGGCACTTCGATCTGTCCACTTTTTGCCTCAAGACACCTCACAAAGAACGATGGATGACGCGCCCGGCCTTGCTGGATTAGCTGCCTCGTTGAGGCGGATTCGGCGTTGATCGCTCAAGACGAATATCTAAAGTGGCTGCGTGAGCCAGAGCCTCTATCTTTGTCTCCTCCGTATAGATTTGGGACTTTGTGTGTCGGAGTTGATGCTTGGCACGTTCGATCCTCTCCAGCGGGAGGAAATTTTGTGGGGGGCGATAGCTAAAGCTCTGCCAAGCCGCGGTGGACAAGGTGGACGGCAATCGCGCCTTCTCCCACAGCCGAGGCCACGCGCTTCACATTGCCCGAGCGCACATCGCCCACCGCAAAGACGCCAGGAAGGCTAGTTTCGAGCATCTGTGGAGAACGAGCCCATCTCCACGCCGGTGCTCCAGTTGCGCCATTCGGGTCCCGCCCTGTGAGGATGAACCCTTTGTCATCGAGGGCGAGGCAACCCTGCAGCCACTCGGTTCGCGGCGATGCTCCCGCCATGATGAACACGTGGCGAATGTCGTGGACCGAAGTCTCCCCACTCGGCTTGTCTCGCCAGGTGACACGCTCGAGATGCGTGCCACCATCGAGAACGGTGAGTTCTGTTTTGTAGTGCAATTGGATGGCGGGGTTCTCCTCAATGCGCTGGGTCAAGTAGTGGGCGTGACCCAGAGCAGGCAAAGGTTCGCCCGCCGAAGGTCGTCGAAAACTACGAGCAGTAGCCCCGCGCGGCCTTTACGCTTACCTGAGAGATCCTAACCTCATTTCATTCCTATTAATCAGGTATGCCGTGACAGCACCACCCGGAAGGTGGCCAGACCACGCAATACAAGCGCGTCTCGGTACTAATCCGACGGACGACATGACTTCCAGGAAATGGTCGAAGAAATACGGTCAATAACGCTCGACGGCCGGCCGAAATGGCAGGATACGCGAAGTCTCTCTGAAACAGAGTGTCAATTCGGCAGATTGAGTTTCTTCAAGAACGCGGCGTATCGCGGGTCGTGGTGCAAGCTCTTCAGCAGGGGGTCAACTTTCGTTTCGATCAGACCGGGGTTACGCTGGACATAAGCTCGGTCCAGCCACTCGAACGCTTCGTCGAAGTGGTTCCGGAAAGCATAAACCTCGGCAATCCGGTACGTATTTCGCTGATATTTCGTAATTAACTCACTCAACGCGGCGTCCGACTCCTGTTTCCGATCAAGCGCGTAGTAAGCAATCGCATACAGAAACGCACGTTGGGGCTCATCGCGTACTCGCTCGATTTCAGGCAATGCATCCTGCGGCCGCCCCTGCATCACATAGATTTTTGTTAACTGGATCGGGCCGGGGTAAACATCGGGGTTCAGTTCG
>Ga0307477_10001144_pt1 | contig 23577 bp, 21 predicted proteins | sample atmos_gasesECM2C_FD_203316 | JGI IMG/M metagenome (GOLD analysis project Ga0307477, IMG submission 203316) | Hardwood forest soil microbial communities from Morgan-Monroe State Forest, Indiana, United States - atmos_gasesECM2C_515 | ecosystem: Environmental > Terrestrial > Soil > Temperate...
TTCTCAGCGCCATCGAGACTCCGATCGGGACATATGACATAACTATCCCGCCCTCGGCTATCGAACTTGCGCGGATGGAACAGCAGGGCACCTCTTCTTCTGGAGGCAACTGAACCGCAGTAAATCATCAGTGATTTCTGGCCCGGAGTTCACGCCAATGAAATGGCATGACAAGGCGTGAACTCCGACCGGAACCGCTCAAACGCAGATTAGCAATTCTGTTGAAAGACGGCTTGGCAAACGTGGGTTCGGCAACAGCGAGCCGCGGAAGCAGAAAATGGAGTTCATCATGAAGGTATGGCTCTTGGCATTGTCGGCTGTACTGCTCGCCCTCAGCTACGCGGCGCCACAGAGTTTTTCCCAGGACCAGCGTAGCGCTAGCCCGACCGATCTGAATAGTTCCAGCAGCACGGCGCAGAGCAGCCCGGCAGCGGCGGCACCCGCAGTTGAGCCGGCCGACCCGGATAAGGTCAAACACAACGGCGGCAAGGCGGATGTAGACGCTATTGGCGACCGCAACGTAGGTTGCAAGACCGGCGTTGGCAACTGGTATGGCGTCGAGAAACAGGTCGCCTTGGGTAGGCAGTACGCCCAGCAAGTAGAGGCGTCCGTAAAGCTGATTCAGGACCCGGTGATCACCGAGTATGTTAACCGGGTGGGCCAGAATATTGTGCGCAATTCGGATGCGCAGGTTCCTTTCACGATCAAGGTCATCGACTCCGATGAGATCAATGCCTTCGCCTTGCCGGGCGGGTTCTTCTATGTGAATTCCGGTTTGATCCTCGCAGCGGACGAGGAAGCGGAACTGGCTGGCGTGATGGCACATGAGATCGGACATGTGGCGGCGTGCCATGCAGCGCGGGAGAACACCCGCGGCAACCTTTTAAGTCTCGCTTCTATTCCTTTGATCTTCGTCGGGGGACCCATCGGATATGCTGGCTATCAGGCCGCCGGTTTAGCACTGCCCGTGACATTCCTGCATTTCTCTCGCGCCTTCGAAGCGGAAGCCGATTATCTTGGGCTGCAATATATGTATAAGTCGGGATACGATCCCAACGCGTTTATCAGCTTCTTCGAGAAGGTGCAGGCAGAGGAAAAGAAGAAGCCGGGCGCATTGGCCAAGGCGTTCTCCACGCATCCGCAGACACCGGATCGCATCGATAAGTCGCAGCAGGAGATCGCACAAATTTTACCCGCCCGGGCAGAGTATGTAGTGACAACTTCCGAATTCGACGACGTCAAGGAACGGCTCGCGATGCTGGAAAACCGGCACAAGGTCATCGACCAGAAAGAAAGCAACAAACCTAGTTTACGCCGGAGCTCGGTAGACAAAGGCAGTCAGGACACCAAGAATGATGACGACCGCCCGACGTTGAAACGTAGGGACGATCAGAACTAGAGCAAATTCTCCGGGCAATTTTCCGGCCGCCGCCGGTCTCGCTCTTCCGTTGTCAGTCGATATGAGAAAGGCAACGTGTCCTTCACTCCCGATAGTGCATTGCGCTGCGTCATATTCTTACTTTGGGTGGGACGTCGTCCCGGAACCGGTCACGCCTTTTCCACCAAACTTCCGGCGCGCGGCCTATACCCTAAACGAGAAAAAGGGCGGCGGACCATTACCCCACCCTAACTTTCCTGCCCCACCGCTCGCCCCGGTCAGATTTGTCCCAGCCCACCGTCCAGGTTGATCTCTACGCCCGTAATGTACGACGCATCTTGGGAGGCTAGAAACGCTACGGCGCCTGCCACTTCCTCGGGTTGCCCAAACCGCTTCATCGGGACCTTCGCAACGATCTCCTTAGCGAATTCATCGATGGCTTCCTTTGGGAGCCCAGTTCTTCCAAAGATGGGCGTAACGATCGGCCCTGGAGCAACCGTGTTCACGCGAATGCCGCGCGCCGCCAGTTCAGCAGCGGCTGTCCGCGCCAAGGAACGCAGCGCTGCCTTGGTTGCCGAATACGCACTCGCCCCAACGGTACCTTGTCTGTCTGCCACGCTGGTATTCAGAATGATGGACGCACCATCATTCAGCAGGGGTAGCGCCTTCTGGACCGTGAAGAATGCTCCCTTAATATTGATGTCGAATTGCTCGTCATACGTGCTCTCCGATGTCTCAGCAAGAGGCGCGAACTTCGCAATTCCAGCGTTCACAAACAGGACATCAATCTTGCCAAGGTTTTGCGAGACTTCCGTATAGAGCTTGTCCAAGTCTGCGAGCTTCGCAACGTCTGCCTGGACAGCCAAGACTCCGTTGCCAATCGCTTTGACTGCTTCATCCAAGGTCTTTTTGCTTCGACCCGAGATAGCCACCCTCGCCCCTTCTTGCTGAAGACGCTTCGCCGTTGCTAAACCGATGCCGCTGTTTCCGCCAGTCACGACCGCCACTTTTCCGTCGAGTGCTATGTCAATCTCCCAACCTTTATCGAATTTCCTCGCCTAGACGTTCCGGAGCGTCAATTCCGCGGCTACCGGTCGGGGCAAGAATTAGACATGTAGATGATCATTAAAGTATGTGGTCGCAGCTTTTCTGGCGCTTTGCACAGAAAACAGGCGGGCTCTCTGGTGGCCCGGCCGACGATTTCGCTACACTTAAGATTGACGATGGACCATTCTGACGTTCAGAAAATATCGAAAGCGTTAGCCGACGGCACGCGTCTGATGATCTTTGAAGCCATCTCGGCAACCGACCAGATGAGCTGCGGGGAACTCGTCTCGATGCGGGGGGTGACCCCGGCAACTGTTTCTCACCACCTCAAGATTCTAAGCCAGGCTGGGCTGATCGCCTGCCGCCGAGAAGGACAGTTCGTCTATAGCCACGCCGTTCCGCAAACCATCGCAGCCTACACGCAGGCCCTCCTGAAAGTGGGGCACAGCAAGAAGACCGCACGCCGCCGTTGACTCTCGTGCATCAATCCGTAGGATTTCTCGAAATTAAGCCGCAGCCCTCGTCGGGAATGCCCACTCCTTACTCGAGCCGAGTTCCGGCCAATGCGGTGGAACTGTGGCGTCACTGAGGAGACGGTACCGTTTCCCACATTAAGGAATGACAAAGCATTCCACGATAGGTTCACGTTTGAAACGCCCGCCGTGTCGACTTCAGAAACGGCGGGCACTTCAAACGTTAAATGGCATTCAGTCAGTCTAGGCGCTGAACGATCGGACAATTGATTGAGAAACCTGAGCTCCCGAAGGCGGCACCGCCGGGACCTGTAATTAGTTTGTCCTGCACGAAGGTAAGAATCTGGAACTCTTCACGCACCTGTCCCCGGAAGCCTTGGTCGATGGCATCCTGGGTCCATTCGAACAATTGTGCATCCCAGTACGGGCTGTAATCGAGCGCGATGGTTGGGATTCCCCCCAGCACGTTGTTCGGCCTAAACCCGTCAGCGAGATCCGCCGACAGCCCTTGGCGCAATGGATTGTTGCACGAGCCTGACTCGGGTCCATTGGTGCTGATGAAAATACGCTCGACAGGACTGGCGAAGCTGTCGTCGTGGCCTAGTAGGATCTTCTGCATCAGTGGAGCAAAGGTGTTGTGTTCAATGGCAGCGCCGAGAGTGTTACTGGTGTCCATGGAGAGATACCACACCGGGCGGCCGAAACTGAAGCCATTAATGAGGTTAAGGGTTACCGTCATGTTCACCGGATCGATGGCCACGACCTGGTCGTGCACTTTGGTGTAGTCCACATTGCCGTTAGGGAAGCTGATCTGATTGGCGTCCACGTCGAACGCCACCATGGGCGCGTTGTAAATCACATTTGCAGCATTGACGATTCTGACGAGCGGACCATAATTCGCGTCCCCAACCGACCCCGGGGTCGCAAACGAGGGAGGAAATTCGTGACCGGCAGGGCCAGGGATAATCTTCCGTTCAGGCTTGAAGTTGACGGTGCCCGCGTCAAACACAATGTTGCCGTTGGCATCGAGATTGCCGGTTCGAGCCGAGTGCGACGCGAAAGTGAGCTTGGTGGAGAAATTCAGACCTAATTCGGCTGCGACATTGGAGTCGTCAACGTCGGTCAGGATATACCACACATTCTTCCCGCTTCCTTTCAGATGGCCCAAATAAAGAGGAATGGTTATGGTTCCATGTGCTGCGTCAACCCGGCCGGTATCCAGCAATTGAACAGGCCCGACCAAACTGCGATTCGTGTCAGAGGGCGGCGGTCCAAAGTACGAGAGAGGAACTGAAGTTCCTATGGAAGCGGGTGCCGGAAACAAATTGCAACCGGGCCCCGGCCCGATGGCGCCGCCGCCAGGTCCCTGCTCGGTATTAACATTCGTTGTTTCTGCTGCGAGAGTAGTAGCCGCAACCTCCAGGCTCGTCGTTGGTGCCGTAGCTACAGGACGCTTGACGCGAGCGTGCAAGGCAAGGATTTCTGGGGAGAGTGGTTGCTTAGTGCGAATGCGCGTTACTGGGGCTTGAGGTGATGTTTGCGCAGCGACAGATTGAGAAAGCAATCCACCGACGGAAAGAATGGCGAGAGCAGCGATGCATAGCCTGCTCGCGGCAGAGTACGAGGACACGGGTTGGCTACTTTTTCCTCCACGCATCCGAAACATCCTGCGAACTACTCGTTGCATTTCCTACCTCCTGGTGCCTTGAGTCGCGCTGTTAGAGCAGCACGCTGCACATTGGATACGCCCGCCGCTGGAAAGCTACATGAGAAGTGGTGGCCGAATTTGCTACTTGGATGTGTGATGTGTCGGATCTTGAGGTGACTCGTTTAGACGTTTTCGGAATTCAGTTGGCGTGAGACCACAGAGTTTCTTAAATTCGCGACTGAAGTGGCTGCGGTCGATATTGCCCAGCTTCGCTCTAATCTCTTTTATGCTTAAGAACGTTTCCAACAACATCTTCTGCGCCTCTCGCATTCTCAATGTACCGACATAACGCGATGGGGATTCGGACATTTCGATCTTGAAAAGATGACAGAACCGCCAACGAGACATATTCACAGAGCGTGCTAACTCGGCGACCGATGTACGTGTACATAGGTCAGCGTGTAGGCGTTCAACAGCCACTCGTATTCGGCGGTCCATTTGCGCTTGAGTGGGCAGCCACACCTTTAGCTGGCGATTGCCTGGAAACACATCGCTGTCAACCTGCAAATCATTTTGCATGGAGCCTCCTTTTTTCAGTTGGAGGTCGGGCGACTCATGGAAGAGCCTCCGTGTCCTCACACCCACTTAATTCCCCGGTACCGCTTGTTAAAGTCCTTGCTCTTGAGCCCTAACCACGAACACCTTCCCCGACACGGTTGGATCTATTTGTGCTGAATTGCTTTCGGCGCTCTCTCACTATCCAGGGGTATGACTCGCACGTCCCAAGAGACATCAGATTTCTGAGGCAGATAGCATTTCTCGCTATCGCAGGCTTGGTAGAAGAGTGTTCCTTTCAGGGTAATCGTCCTGGCTTGTGTGACTGAGCTGATGAACGTCCTGTCAGCCGACACAACCACGCCCTGCAGCAGACGGAAGTTACCTTCATAGACCGGTACTGACTCATCGATCGCCGGGAGAAACAGCACCTTTGCGTTGGGTAGCGCAGTGGCAGCAACCTCAAGTCCGGTGATGTTTCCATTATCAGTTGGATTGGTTTGTATCGCTTAACCCTCGGGGCATAAACATGCGTATCCTCTGGCAATGCGATTTCTGCCGCCACCGTGAAACGGCTCCCCGGAACTACTACCTCGTCGGACTGAAACAGGGTCAGTTTGATGTGCGGCGCGGCGACTTCGCGTCCGTTGCCTTCTACCAACTCCGGGAACAACTTTAGGATCAGGCTGGCGGCGGTGTCGCGATCGGTATACGCCGTCTCAAAGAACTTCTCCTTTACTTTGCCATCTGGCATCACGTAAAAGTATCCCGGATGCGCCATGCCTTTGGTGAATCCAGGCGCCTCTGAGTTCAACACACCATAACTCCGAATGATCTCGTACTTATGATCCGCGATCAGCGGGTACTCAATCTTGTGTCGTTGGCTAAAATCTCGGAGGATCGCCTCCGAGTCATAACTAATGGCCGCGAGCCCCACGCCCTGCTGTCGAAACTTTTCACGTGCATTCTGCAACTGGACCAGTTGCTGCTTGCAGAATGGTCACCAATCTGCCGAGCGGAAGAACAGCAGCACTACACCGTTGGGTCCCATCAGAGAAGAGAGCGTTTGCTCTTTCGCGAACTGATCTCGCGCCCGGAATGCAGGAGCATGCTCGCCCGCAGGAACACCGGGCATTTCCTGGGCAGCAAGACTGACCGCCCCAAGCAAGGCGAGTCCGACCAGTAATTGTTGCATCACTCTCCTAAAGTGCCTCAATTCAGCGATCTTGCCGAGAGAAACATCTGCAATTCGTATTCAGCCTTAAGTCCGGTAGATGCAAGCCACCGACCGAAAGTTACGAGCCAATCTTTCTCATCCCCGGCAAGAATGGTGGTCCCTAAACTCGGGACCGCCACTAAACCGGCCACATCTAGAACGTGAACGTCGCATGCAACTGTACCAACCGAGGAGAGGCGTCGGCTCCGAGGAACGAACCGAAGATGCTGGTAGGGGAGGCTACTGGGTTGATGATCCGCCCGAAGGTTTGTGATGCAATGTCGGCATCGGGTTGATCAAAATGAGGATGGTTGAAGATGTTAAAGAACTGCGCCCCGACTCCGAAGTGAGCACTTTCCCAGTGGGGAACCTTAAACATCTTGGTGACCGTGAAGTCGGTATTGAAAAACCTGGGACCGGTGAACTGGTTCCGGCGCTGCCCGCCGAACCCAGAGGTAGCAAAAGCGAAGTCCGAGGCGAGTAGGCAAGGGGTAGCCGGGTTGGCGGCTTGACTACTACAACTTTGGCTTCCACCCAGAACCTGCGCCGGAACTGACGACGTGGCCGCGATGCCGTAGTTCTCGCCGTTCAAGATGCCATAGGCATTAGAGTCGACCACTGTGAACGGCAGCCCCGAGCGGGCGAATACCGAACCCGCAACGGTCCAACCTTCCAAGAGGGCGCTGGGACCGAACTTGTGCGGCACGTTATACACATAGTTCACGCTGAGATAATGCCGCGTATCGTAGTCGGAATTACCGTAGTTGAAGCGACGAAGGTTAAATGGGTCAATCGGAGCCAGGATGCTGAAGTTTGTTGTATTGTTGAAGTTCAGGAGCCCACCGTTTGAAACATCGTCCTGGGCATGGCTCCACGTGTAGTTCCCCTGCACCGTCAAGTTGGTTGTGTGGCGTGCGACCGAGACCGTCAGGCCGTTGAAGTTGGAATCTCCCGACGACGAAGTCTCCGTCACGGTCGAGAACCGCGGGTCGAGTGCCGAGGTCGGTAGGCTGCCGAACTGGCTCACCGTAGGCGGATTCCCGTTGTTGAGCGCAATTAGGCAGCCCTGGTCGCAAAACGCGTTCAGACCTGGGTTCTGCACTACCTCGTGGACGCCATGATTGCCCACGTAGTTGAGGGTCAAAGACGTCTTCTGACCCAGTAGTTGCTGCAGTTCCAGGTTCCACTCCTGGTAACGCGGGTTCTGGATCCGGCTGGCTACCGTGTTAAACGTGGGTGGAGTAAAGCCGGGCACGCTGTTTTGAATGCTGCCAAGCGTTCCACCATTGGCGAACGCGGACCGGAACGCAGCATTGCTCTGGGCCGCAAGTTGTGCCTGATTGTTGGCCACATCGGGAGACAGCGGACCCCCTGCGATGTTGAAGCCCACCTGTAAGGGCGGGTTGCTTAACAACTGATCGGCAATGTTGCCGGGGAAGGAGTCGGCGAACAAGCCGAAGCCTCCCCTAACGACCGTACTCTTCAGGCCAAACGGCGTCCAGGAGAAGCCGAATCGCGGCAGCCACTCGACAGCCGTGTAGTTCGGGAGAACCTGGTGCTGGCCTGACACAATCGCCTGGTTGTAGGGCTGGTTCGGGTCGTGCGAAATGTTAAGAAAGTCTCCGCTGAAGTGTGCAAAGCAATTGGTCTGGCACACCGGATCGGAGAAGTGCTCACCGCGCAACGAGAAAGTCAACTTGAGGTTAGGCTTTATATGCCACTCATCCTGTCCGTAAAAACCCAGGTCGTAAAGAGCAACCGGCTGGCGCGACTGTGATGGAAAACTCTGGAAGTAGACGCCCCCATCTCCATTAAAGAAGCTGGATAACGTCGTGCTGTTGCTCGCACCGATCGACCCAATTCCGGGATCGAAGTCACCAATGTTGTTGCGCCGGAAACTGATTCCAAACTTCAGCGAGTGATTTCCCTTCGCTATAGAAAAGTCATCCACGAATTGGTACTGGCTTACATTCCGGCCCTGAGGAACGATTCCGAGAAATCTTCCCAAGGGGGAAAATGCGGTTCCAGAGAAGCCGACGCGGAACGGTAGAGCCTGTTGAGCTGCCTGGAGATTGTTCAGGTCAAATAGTGCCGAGTAATACTGGCCTGATGCAATGAACTGGTTTACGGCGTTCGCTCCCAGGGAGTGCGTTTCTTCTAACTGACCTTCATACTGAGGCTGGCGGCTCCCTAGATTGAACAACGGCGAAATCGCATCCGTGACCGTGGCTTGGAAACCATGGTCGGTGCGGAAGTGACCGAACAATCGATCATTGTTGCCCAAGTTCTGGTCCACCCGCGCGGTCAACAGCCACTCGGTGCTCAACTGTCCGACAGTGGAGTTGAACTGAAGCGCGCAAGGTCCACCGCCCGGGAGACTGAAACTCCCGCACCCGCCGCCGGGGAGGACGTTGGCTGCGCGACTCGCCCCAGGCGCATTGTTGTAGAGATTAAATAGCTGCTGGTAAAACGGGACCGACGCTGGGCTGACACTGGCCAAGTTAGCCAATGTGCCGGACTCGAACTGCGAACTGGGGATGCGGACATTGGTGCTGGTCGGCAACACGAAACGAAGTCCTTCTGTGTCCACGAAAAAGAATGTCTTATCCTTCTTAATAGGCCCGCCGATCGACGCCGCCCACTGATTTGCGTTTACGAAAGGTCGAGGGGTGCCATTTTGGTTGTTGAAATAGCCGTTGGCGTTGAGAACGTCTCCATTCCACCAATACAAAGCATTTCCGTGGAACCTGTTGTCGCCCGACTTTGTCACGTAGTTCACGTTGGCGCCAGCCAACGTTCCATATTCGCCAGAGTAGCCGTTGGTCACAACCGTGGCTTCCTGCACGTCGTTGTTGCCTAGTAGCAGATTGGTTGCGCCGGAGTTGTTAAGGTTTAGAAAAGGATCATTTTCGTTCTGCCCGTTCAACGTAAATAGGTTTGATGTGGCCGGCAACCCGTACGCGGAGAAATTACCGTTGCCCCCTTGTGTGTTTTGAATTACGCCAGGAGCGGTCTGTGCAACGTAGCTCAAATCATTTCCGGGGTTTGGTACTTGAGAGATCTGTGTCTGGCTGAAACTGGTCGAAACGTCGGCGTTTTCAGTCTGCAGCAAGGGAGCATCTGAGGTCACTTCCACCGTCGATGTTGCCTCACCGAGAGACAGAACTACATTGAGAGTCGTAGCCTGCCCTATGGTTACCACGCCGCTCATCATTGCTTCCTGAAACCCGGGGGCAGCAACCGAGACTGTATAGCTTCCAGGAGCCAGTAGTGAGAAGCGGTACGTACCGTGAGAATTTGTAGACTGGACTTGCGTATTTCCCTTTGCGTCGCTCTTGAGAGTTACCTTAATGTTAGGCAGGACGGCACCAGAAGGGTCAGCGACTACACCTACGATGTCGCCGGATGTAACAGATTGAGCCTTAAGTTGTGATGCGCTACCGCCAAGAACTATCAGCAACGATATTACGGCCGAGAGTCTTGGCAACAACGACCAAAGAATACCCGGCCAGATGTGCAGGTGGCCTTTGGTTAGACGGGTCCATACTTTATTGAGTCTCACTGCATTTCTCCTCGTTGAGATGCGACTTTTGATAAACCTTTTCTGCGGAAGCTGGTTGTTTGCGTGTACGATGCCTTTCACTGACGAAAAGTTACGCTTTACAAACCGGCCCGAAGCACTTCGACGGGCCGTCAAAAAGCCAGTTTTCACGAGTGCTGGAAGGAGCACACTCATGGCCAAACACGCGTGGAATGAACTAGCTCGGAAAGGAATGAGCGCCGCTGCAACCGGCGCGAAGATTGAGGCGTACTAAATTTGGAAACTCTTGAGACTCGAACTACGAATTTGGGAGTGGTCCGTCGTGTGCATCCCACTTCTACCTAGAAAACGGGAGCAGTCGGCCTCAGGTTTGTCGATCGGGAGCAGTCGGCGAGTTACTAAACGACGGGGAGAACTCTCCGGCCTACAAGCTGCTGTAGGCTGGAGACGCATTCAGCTCTGTTTAGAAGATGTACTTCAGGACAAATTGAATCTGTCGTGGGGTGTAGTTTGTCGACACATTCGTGATCTTACCGAAGGTTGACGAGCTGATATTGTTATTGCCATTGTTAACCCCCGGATTCCCGAAGCTGGCCTGGTTGAATAAGTTGAAGAACTCGGCCCGGAATTGCACTTTCGATCCTTCCGTCACTTTGAAATCTTTGAAGATCGAGAAATCAAAGTGCCGGAAATGTGGACCATACAGCGTGTTCTTCCCCAGGTTCCCAATGGTCCCCAGTGGCTGCGGAGCGAAGGCCGCAGGGTTAAAGAAGAATCCGGCGAAACTGGGGTTAGATATGTTTGGGTCGCCGACTTGATTTGGTCGATCAGTATTTCCACCAAAGAAGTGTGCCCCGGACCGGCCAGGATTTGGATTCACGATGGTGAAGGGCGAACCAGTTTGCCAGATCTCAATGAAGTTTACCGCCCACCCCTTCGCGACACCACTCTCGATTCCGTTCAGAGACTTACCGAAGGGAAGTTCATAGTTAGCGGTTGCGACTATGCGGTGGCGCAGGTCGAGATCGCTGTTTCCCCGATCAATGCCGAGATTATTGGGGAGCACTGTCGATCCGTCCCCATTTTCGTTGCTGAGACCTGTGACATCGTCGATAGAGTGCGCGTAGGTATAGTTCACGTTGAAAGTGAGGCCGTTTTGCAGGCGCCGCTCGAAAGATGCTTGCAGAGCGTGATATGAAGACGTACCGTTAGTGAAGTACTCACCAATGGTTCCTGTTGTAATGCTAGGTAACCTTGAGAAAAAGGGACGCAATGGATCCAGGCACGCGGTCTGCGCGGGAGTACCGGACAGCGCCAAGCACGCGCTAACGCCCGGGCTAGGTGTGACACCGTTGAGATCACCACTCGTGGTCGCAACGTGCCGCCCCAACGCTCCCACATAGCCCACCGTCAGAACATTGCCCTTAAAGTCCTTCTGCACATTCAGATTGAATTGCTGTATTTCGGTGTTCTTGAAATTCAAAGCTACCGCATCCGGAATCGACGCCGGAGCGCTTGCGCTAGCCGGAGCCGGAGGCTGCAATCCCTGTGAAAGAGAGCGGGTGCCCTGGTAGACGTACACCGAAATGAATGGCGGATCTTTCTGGGTAACGTTTGACGTGTAGTTCAAAGGAACATAACTAATTCCATAGCCTCCACGTATTACTGTACCCGGACCCACGCTTGCGGCGAACCCTACTCGGGGAGCGATATTGTTGTACTGGGTACTGATTCCTCCGCCGCGGCTTGCGCCATTCACCCCGGCGAGAATGATACTGGCCGTGTTGGGATCGAAGTTCGCTATTCTGTTCTTCTCTTCTACGAGTGGCGTGTACACCTCGTATCGAAGGCCGAGATTCAGAGTAAGGCGATTCGTCACGCGCCAGTCGTCTTGAACAAAAACGCTGGGCTCCCAAAAGCGATAGTGGGGAACATTCAATTCATTGTTGCGCGTGGTTTGACGCGACGTTCCAATCAGCAAGCTTTCTAATGTAGGGAACGCCCAAGTGCCGACTCCTGAGTTGCTTTGCCCCTCTGTGGCAAGCCTCCGAATCAGCGTCGAGCCGATCTTAATGTTTTGGCGGCTGTGCGTGTACGTGACGACCCCAGCGTATTGGTAGGTATTGTCGATATCGGAAATTGGAACAAATTGATCGTCACCCAAGACGGCAGCGCTGTTGTCATCGAAAGTAACCTGTGACAACCCGGAGTCCAGAGGATCTACGTTGACCCCGGGCAGCCCCAGCCTCTGACTGGCATTGGTGCCAAAGTTTAGAGGAAAGGACCCGTTGTTCGTCCTGAGATACCCGAATTTCAATTCCAAGAGGAGGTTCGAATTGAAAATGTGGGTGTAATCGGCTTGCGCCTGCTGCGCCTTATCCGGGGCCTGTCCTGCGAATGCAAAGAACAGTCCGTTGGGGTTTACGGTTACTGGTCCGTTCGGCCCGTTGATGGTCTTGGTGGGAAGGCCCTCAGGGATGAACGTGTTTACGTTATTGTAGGTGTAGCGGGCGAAAAATAAGTTGTGATCATTGAAGTGATGGTCTACGCGAATGTCAAAGGTGGAACTGTTCTGGCTCCTGGCCAGCGGCGGCGTAATGAAGCTGAATTGTCCATCGTTCGGCGCGGGATAGAGCTCGAAATATCTAAGACCGACGGGGTCGATACTTGCTGTAGGAATAACCGTTGGGAGCCCAGGAGTGGGCCTATCAGAAAAGTTTCCAGGGTTTTGCTCTTCAAACAAGCTCGGCACTGGCAATATTTGTGAGGATTGACCGCTGATCTGCCGGAATCCCTCGTAGTCGCCAAAGAAGAAAGTTTTATCCTTAATGATCGGTCCACCGATGCTGCCGCCGTACTGGTTCTGGCGAAGCTCAGGTTTGCGCGAACCTGTCTGGTCGAAATAGGAATGAGCATCGAGCTTGTCATTACGGAAATATTCATAAGCTGAGCCGTGGAAGTTATTGGATCCGGACTTGGTGATCACGTTAATCACTCCTCCGGCGGTGCGTCCTACCTCAGCCGTATAGTCGTTGGTCTGAACTGTGAATTCCGCGATGGCATCTACCGACGGGCGCACACCGAGACCGCCGATGATGCGCTCATTGTTGTCGATCCCATCAATCAGCTGATTGTTGATGACTTCGGTCTGCCCATTGACAGAGATGGCAGATGTCTGACGCCGGTCATCCGGGCGGTTACCGCTCGTCAAGCCATTTCCTGGGCCTCCGTTCGCTCCTGGCACCTGTTGGGCAAGCTGAACGAAGTTACGGCCGTTGAGCGGAAGATCCTGGACCGCCTGCGAAGTTATCGTGCTGCTGAGCGTGGAACTGTCGGTCTGAAGTAGTGGAGTCGCAGTCGTAACTTCTATGGTTTCGGTGGTTTGTCCAGCCTGCATGGCGGCATCAATACGAGTTCGGTCGCCGGATGCGAGGTTCAGGGTCGATACATTAAAGGTCTTGAAACTCGGGGCCTCAATCCTTACTGAATAAGTTCCCGGTGGCAACAAATTGATGACGAAGTCACCGCTGGCGCCGCTTTGGGCGGTGCGAGTCAGGCCAGTACCCAAATTGGTGATCGCAACTTTCGCATCAGCTATTACAGCTCCGGTGGAGTCGTGTACTGTTCCCACCACATCGGCGGTCGTTACCTGGGCGTTTGCGAAAAGTGCCCAGAGTAATACCATGCCCAACACAGAAACAAGTTTGCAGAAGGAGCGGCTCAAATTATCACCTCTATAGGTCAGAATTTCGGGACCGCAAGCAACAGTGAGTCCGGTTATGCTTTTACGTTCGGTTAGTTGCTGCTTCTCTAAAGGCAGGTTGACCGCCAGGAAGCCTTGGAATGAACACGGTGCAGAAACGCACGAGCGTGGTTTTAGAGGCCGCCAACTTTAGGAGATACCGAATTTGGAATAAGTCAGAACTGGGTGTATGACTCTCAGGAACCAGAACACTTGGGGGCACTTTCCGCGAACTGTGGTACTGGACGGAGTGGGGGAGAGACGCCTCGCAAATGAAAGTTACGATTGGAATATGTCGCGACAGGACAGGTGGTGGTGCCGCACAAAAACCGGACACAGTCTCGATCTGCTGGCGACCGCAGATTTACGATATCTGTTTGAGGAGCTTTCGCAGCATGGCGCGATTGGCTCTCCGAAGAGGTAAAGAAACTCCATTGTTAAACTTTACAAACATATTGCCACTTGGAGGTAGATAGAACTCAGCTACGTGGTCGAGATTAACGATCGCGTTCCGATGCACCCGGAGAAACTGTTTCGGGTCAAGCAATGCCTGAAGGTTCTTCAAGCTTTGGCGAAGCAGATGGGACGCTTCCCCGACGTGGAGCCGAATGTGCTTTCCCAACGATTGCATCCATTGGATATCTTCGACTCGTATGAGCACGATCTTCTCACCCACCTCCACTGCCAATCTCCGTAAGAACTGGTGGCGGGACATCGCGTCCCATTGTTCGCTCGACCGGTTGGCCATCTCGGCGTCGGTACGAGCTCGAACAATCCTCGATCTAGCCAAATCCAGCGCAGACTCGAAGCGCTCGACGTCAAGTGGCTTAACGAGTAAGTCGACTGCGATAGAAGCAAATGTCGCTAATAGCGTAGGATCGTAGGCTGTGACGATGGTCGCGGGCGGAGACTTGATTCCCAAAGCGGTCCAGGTTCTACGTTCTCTGATCGCTCGTGTGTGGGCGTCCAGGATGACGAGGTCTGGAGCGTGCTCCTGAACTGACGATACCAGCCGAGAGTCATCGACGCACTCCACCGTCATCCCTGGTTCGCCCTCGACCAGTGAACAAATGAGCCTCCGACTCCCAGCGTCGGGTTCGACTACAAAGACGCGAATGGGTTCGACATGCACGTGGACCGATGCCAGTGCATCCACGCCAAATATTTCGGGAACAGATCTCAAGGGCTGCTCTCCTCTCGTTCTCAGCAGGGCTCGAATAAAACGTAGCCGAAGCACAATCCCATGCAGTCTGATCTGGGCTCGCCGGTTCACAAATTCCAGTGCAGCAATCCCCAGGTGACCGCGGGCGGGGTGCCCCGCTATTTTCTGAGTTGCTTTATGTCGACGGTTGCATCCGCCCAGCTCACAACCTGCTTTGCTATCGCCAACCTCTGCTGCGATGGCATGAGATCCACAAAGGCCAACCATACTACTCCCTGGGCGAAGGCGTAACGATCCCATTTGGTAAGCCTGATTTCTTGTCCCTGAAACTCTACGGAGTTTTTGTTGGCGCCCAGAACCAGCGTGACTCGGGGCGCAACCGGACGATTGCTGCCGAATTTCCGTTGAACTACCGAGCATGCCGAAAAGTAGATCTTTTGTGCCTCTGCAGCGGGCCACTTCTGCTTCCCCTTGCTCTGAACGGTCAATCCGTCCTGCGCTAAACACGCCGTTGCCGAGATTAGAACCACGATCAAGAACCTCAACCGATTAGTCATGTTACCTCTCGCCGAAATCTCCCCGCCCGTCAAATCGTGCTCGGAGAAGCATCCGCAATAAATTCGCCATGCTTGAAGGTGCGATAGATCCATGTAAGCGAGTCGTAGTGGTCGCGGAATGCCTCGGGAGTCATCATGTTTGAAGTTGGTATTCGTCCGTACGATGCTTTTCTCTAACTCGAGGTTACACGCCGAAACAGGGCGAGGTGCTGTGTCGTCGAAGATTCGGCAGCCCGCAACGCGCTTGTTTTTTCTTCGTCGCGAGCTTGGTAGTGACAGAGCACTAGCGATCCCCGGCCTCTCAAACCTGGCAGCTTCGAGGACTACCGATAGCGACCGCTACCCAAGCAGGATGGGCAGGAGTACTCCGAGGCCCAGCGCGAAAAACCACAGCGGAGGCGCCGGCGTTCCGACCGGGCGGATTCGGCGCAGTTCGCGCGCCGCAATTCGCGGATCGAGAATGAGCCAGCGCGTGTAACGGCGTTCAAGCAAAAGAAAGGTCAATGCAGTCATGGCGCCGTAAATCAAGTGTCCCATGAGCGATGGTAGCAGCGCGGAGGCTGCATCGGTGCTCCAGTCGCAGGCACCAGTGAGCATAAGCGGCAAGAAGGTCATAGGCCCGAGATACCACCAGATCAGACCAAACAGCCAGCCCCACGCAACACCAAGCCCGAGATTCGAAGCTTCATTTCTAAACAGCAAGCCGTAACTCATGCCAATCAAGGCGCTGATGAACAGATGGATCAGCAGACCACCTAGAATGGAAAAGCCGCTGCCCAATCCCGCAATTTTCGGCAGTATTCCAGTCGCAAGCATCACCGGAGCGGAGAACAGGCCACCCACGAGACCAGCCAGTGCTCCCCACTCAAGAGAGCGAAGGAAGCGAACGCCGGGCCCTTCCACTTCCCGATTGAGTGGGTCGCTCTGAATGAACAACCGAACCCACACACGGTCCAAGGTGGCATAGGTGACACCCAGGATCAGCCCATAGAGGATATGCCCTACGAGTGCGCCGAAGAGTTCGCTGCCGTGTTCCGCGGACCAATCAAGCGGTATTCTTGCTGCGACGGGTAGTAGAGTTAGCTGGCCGAGAAACCACCAGAAGATCCCGTACCCGAGCCCCCAACCCATCGAGGAACCGTAACCGCGGATGTCTCGCTGGAAGAGCATCCCGAAGGTTGCGCCGATGACCAGCGCGACGCCGAAATGCAACGTCATCGTTGCGGTGCGGGAGTGAAGTTCCCCGAATCCAGCGAGCAGGGGGAAGAAATCCCCCTCGGACATCCAGCGGCCGAAAATCAAGCCGCCGAGGGTGCCCGCAAGCCCGCCAGCGACGATGGAGCGACCCATACGAAACTGTGGCTGCCCCGCTCCTGAGCGAAGTCCGCCACGAACGCCCAGCGCGACGCCCACCGGCATCCCCAGGCAGAGCAGATAGGCGACAAGCTCCGGAAACTGCGCTCGGGCATCGCGCAACATGCCCGGCGAGCGTCCGGACCCCGCCAACATTGGAAGAATGCCGGCTGGAATCATCATCCACAGGAGCAACGCGGATCCCAAACCCCAGATCAAGCCCGCACCAGGGCTGGTCGCACGCTGGGCGAAGAACAGGCCAAAAGTAAGCCCGAAAAGACCACCAAGCAACACGCCGTGTGCCAGCGACACGGTCAGCAGTGCGCTCCGCGCAGCGCCGCCCACCGCACCCAGACACAGTCCCAGCAGAGGCTCAATCCAAACCCAACCGGCAACGCCGGCCACGGATTGCCCACTAATCGAAGATTCCGATGCTGCCATCCTAAGGACTCCTATCGCAGGACTTCTACCGAAGTGCTTCTATCGGAGATCAATGGTCTGGACAATATCTCGTGGGAAAAAAAGCTCGACGGTCCAGTCCATCAGCACACGAATTTTTCGCTCCACGCCTGGAAGTTTTGACCAGTAGATGCCGCGCCACACCAGCCAGGCGAACAGCCCTGAAAAGCGCACCGCTCTGGTGCGAGCAAAGGGTACCGTCAATTCGGCGCAAGCCGTCTGGTGACCGACCACACACATCGCTCCGAGAGAATCAAAGTGAAAAGTCCGAGTGGGGCGTCCCTCCAACTGGGCGCGAATATTCTTCGCGAGCACCTCGGCCTGGCGAAGCGCGAACTGGGCGGTCGGCGGGCACGTCTTGCCGTGCCTCGTATCCCTTACCGCAGCACAGTCGCCGAGCGCCCAGAGACCGCTACCGCCCCTCACGGCAAATGTGTCATCCACGACGACAGCGCCGCGCTTATCCTTGTCAATAGGCAGTGACCTGAGCAATGGATTCGGCGCGGTGCCGGCTGTCCATACGAGGGTCGCCGCCCTGATCTCGCCGTCGTTCAGAACGACCACGCCCGGTTGCGCGTCCGTGAGGCGAGTATTCAAGCGGAAGCGGACGCCACGGGCTTCCATTTTTTCCTGAGCGTACCTCGCCAGTGATTCGCTCAACTCAGGCAGGATACGTTCGCGCGAATGCACCAACACGATGCGCAGCTCCTCTGCGTTCAGGTTCGGATAGTCGGCAAGAATCCCGTGCGCGAAATCGTTGAGAGCTCCAGCGAGCTCGACGCCGGCGAAGCCACCACCAGCGATCACAAACGTGAGAAGCGCTCGCCGATGGTAGGAATCGGACTCGCTGTCCGCCCGTTCGAACATTTCAATGACGTGGTTGCGAATGCGGATGGCGTCAAGCAGACTCTTGAAGCCAAAAGCGCACTTCTCAATGTTCGCCATCCCTAAGTAATTCGAAACCGCGCCGAGCGCCAGGACCAGATGGTCGTACGGGATTTCTCGTCGCGGCCCGGTGTCAGTCGAGCCATGGTCCAGAATCACGCGTCGCTGCTCGAGGTCAATCTTTACAGCGTGTCCGCGAATGAACTCCGTCCGATGCAGACTGCTGCGCAGAGGAGTACTGATGTGGCTAGGTTCAAGGCTGCTTCCGGCCACTTCGGCGAGCATAGGAGTAAAAAGAAGCGCATTCGTGTCGCTGACCAGGGTGATAGAGACCGAAGGGTCAGCGCGGAACTGTTCCTCCAAACACTCTGCAGTCCGCATGCCGCCAAATCCGCCGCCCAGGATCAGGATCCGTTTCTTTGCCGAAGGGACCTGCAATCGGGATACGGGCTCCGGGCCGAACACTCGCTCGGCGATGTCACTCAAACCTTGGCTGATCAGGCCAAGCGCAGCACTGTACAGCACCCACCCGACCAGAGCTGGGAAATGCCCTCGCATCTGTTCCGCGGTCCACTCTGGCATCTGGCCGGAAACCAACGGAAAGGCGATCACACTGATCAAGCCCCAGAGCGGAACGCCGAGCGCACCAGCCGCCATGACGCTGTCCACATAGGCGCCGCGGATGGGGCGCAAACTGGCGGCATAGGCCGCACCCACCACCACGCCCAAGACAATGCTCCATCGTGGATAACCAAGAGTGGGCACTAAGGATACGCTGGCAATCGCTCCCGCCAGCATCCCTAGAGAGCTTCGCCGGATGAGTTCGTTCATTCGTCTATTGACACGACGTACTGGCTGTGATCAGCAGAGATGTGGGTGAGATGATTCGTGGGGCAAAAAGTTACGCTGCACTGAGCGGGTTCTGATCTTCCTGTCGCTGCATGTCAAGCAGGCAAAAAGCCAAAGGGATAGGGAGATCTGCGCCTGGCATCATGGGAGCCACGTCCATGTTGTTAATGTAGAAATCAATTTTCCATTCTTCCTTAGAGTTCCTCTGCCAAGTCTCAAAGTATCTCTGTCGGGTGGTAATGGGCTTGCCTCCGTCTCTCGGCGTGAGCGTCAGACTATGCCAGCCATAATCAAAAGCCGCATTGTCGAACACGCGAATGGCTATGACAGTGACAATAAGAGTCGCGTGGTATCGCTCAAGAAGCTTCGTCAAACGCGACCGAACCACAGACTTGGCGTTGGCGCCAAAGAAGCTCGGCGCTCCCGCGGTCATATCTGTAAGCTCGTCCGCGAATGCCGCCAACAGGCGATCGACATTTCCTGCGTTGTAGGCATCCCTAAAACTTGACTTAGCCAGGTTTATTTCGTAGACGTGGTTCATGGGGACACTCACTTTCCCTTCCGCGACTGGCCACCTTTGGCCAGTCTGCGGGTAAGTTTCCGATATAAAGTGGCAAAGACGCTATCCTTGTTGGTTGAACGCTTGTTCCTTGTATGGCTGCACTCACAGCCCACCTCCATTTGGACTAAAGCCCTAAATGTTCGTCGGAATCTTAGGACTCAGGGATCGCACCATCTGAAGACAGTCGAAAAACGGTCTTTGATGTGTAATCCAAAAAATCCGGTCGCGGGTAACGAGTCCTAGAGACTCCCCAGGCTTGCACCTCCATCCACGAACAGGGTCTGCCCTGTGATGAAAGCAGCTTTGTCCCCGGCAAGAAACGCGATGGCCGCAGCTATCTCTGCGGGTTGTGCGAACCGACTCATCGGCACGGCTTTCAAATACCGCACCTCTCCTTCGCTGCCTGGTGGATTGTTGGCGCGGAATAGTTCTGTTTCGGTCGGGCCTGGCGCAATGGCATTCGCCGTAATGCCGTCGGCTGCGAGTTCAACCGCGATGGTGCGCGTCAAACTTTCTAGCGCTGCCTTTGTTGCTGCGTAACTTGAACGGAACGCGAACCCGCGAGTCACAAGGCTAGTTACATTAATAATGCGGCCGAAACGCGCGGAGCGCATGCCTGGCAATAGAGCTTGAGTGAGTTGTAACGCCGGGCGGACATTCAAGTCCATGATTGCGGTGAACAGGTTGGGTTGGACCTCGTCAAAGGCCTCTTGTTTGGCAAGTCCGACGTTGTTGACAATTCCAAGCACATTCCCGCGAGCGCCCAAGTCCTTGGCCAGAGCCTCGGTCTCGTTCTGGTCTGCCAGATCTGCCTCGATGAAGACGCCTGGGAAACATCGCGGGGAACGGCGAGCAACGCCTATAACCGACCAACCCTGTTCGGATAAAGCGTTGGCCGAGGCGCGGCCGACGATGCTCCAGAAATCACGATGGACTTGCTCATCGCAAGCACCGTAAATGCTTCTGGAGTGGACCCGAGGAAGATAATTGGCCACTACTAATCGACTCGTCCAATTGTTTCGGCTGCATCTTGTTATTACTGCCTGTGCCGATGAGTCGTAGTTCGTTCATGCGACTTGTCCTTTGGAAGGTGCACGCTCTGTGTTGGCTTGCATTGCCTTCACGAGGTCGGCGGCGGATGCTCCTTCGAGTGACAGTCCATAGCCGACTTCTCGAACGACGCGCTCCTTCAACGGATGAATGAAGTGCACGCGCGTTGCGGCGCGTCACTTCCGGCACCTTAAGCTACAGAGCGGCGAGTTCCCGCGCTCGCTTGAGCGCCTTTCCGTTCGCCACAACTTCGTCGGAAGTTCGTGCGCCTCGACTCTCCACAAGCGCGCTTTGAGGTAGGGCTTGAGTAGCGCTGCCTACGCTCGTAATCCGCCCCTCGGCGCATCGGCACGTCCGCCAACGCAACTCCGGGTCCAGAATCCAGACGCGCAGCGCATTCGCTCCAAATCTCCAGGCTTCGCCAGCAAATCGGAGTGCGTCCTTTTCTTCCTTGAGACCAGTAAAAGCGCGAGGGACTGTTGATCATTGAACTCCTCGGAGAAAAGCTTAGGCGCTGATCATCGTCCTGACGTGCTCCCGCTGGTTATGCCAATGGCCCGGAGCGCTCGCATGAGCCCTCCGGGCCCAGTTTCTAATTGTGATTGCCGCTTGCGCTAGTTGCTGAGGTGAATCTTGACCAAAGGCAGTTTTCCACCCTGTGGGGTGAAGATTACCGGACAATTGAGCACGATGTTGGTTTTGGTGAGCGTTACCTCGCCGTTGTCTCTGGCTGCGAGGACGTCTTCTTCCGACTTCAGAAGGCGTGGGGTAGTGCCGGTATTCCACGTCACAGTGCTCAACTGCCACATGGGAGTGTAATTCGGATCAGAGTTGTTGGGACCTGCGGGAAGAGGGGCCGAAGGAATGACATTGCCCTGTTGAAAGTTGGTGACGTGGTAGATGTCATCCACCGCGCCGCCCGGCGCATTGATCGCGTTGGCCAGCCTGGGAACCAGATTCACTTTTTGCTGTGCGGCCACCCCGGGATCGGATGCATCGGTTTGAATGTAAAGAGCAGGTTGGCCCTTATACCAGCAGAAAACGATCGGAAACGTTGCTGTTCCCTTGGATGCCCCGGCGAGCAATTGCCGCTGTATTTCGTTGTCTGTGGATTGAGCTTGCGCGCTCCGTTGGGTCGACACAAGGGCGACCAGGGCCATCATGCTGGCAAATCCGGCTACTCGTAAGATTTGCTTGAACGTCGACGTCACTACCTTCACCATCGTTACTTTCCTCCTTTTGAAATGTTCACCGGCTTTGAGATCTGGCGTACAGAGCGTAAACTTCTTTGACATAAGCAAGTCGTTTCGTAGCAATTAACCTAGCGCGAACTACGCTTGATTCTTTGCAACTGATATTCCAAGTCGATGTCATCGGACGCCCTGTTCTCAGGTACGACGACCGAACTCAAAAGCAAGCGATTACGGTTAAGTCAAGAAGCTTCGTCATGCGCGACCGAAGTACAGACTTAGCGTCGGCGCCAAAGAAGCTCGGCGCTCCCGCAGTCATATCTGTAAACTCGTCCGCGAATGCCGCCAACAGGCGATCGACATTTCCTGCGTTGTAGGTTTCCCTAAAATTTGACTTAGCCACGTTTATTTCGTAGACGTGGTTCATGGCGACGCTCATTTTCCCTTCCGCGACTAGCCACCTTTGCCCAGTCTGCGGTTAAGTTTCCGATACAAACGGTTGCTGAATCCTGCAGGTAATTCGAAAGCCGTGGCGTCGCTAACTAACTGCACCACATTGCGAGTCCCGCCCAGTACTGCCGTGCAATGCTTGCAGCCCTTGAAGTGTTCCTCCATCCTGGCGCGCATTTCCGCACTGATCTCGCCCTCAAGGTAATTCGAGATCTCACGCCAGACCTCTTCGCAACTGATTTCCACTACCATGGTCTTACCTGCTGGTACTCAGTCCGGCCGGTGCTCCAACTCCCATCGATACCCGGTGCAAGAGCGTCGCGCATCTGCAGGCGGGCGCGCAAGAGGCGTGTTTTCACCGCGCTTTTCCTGATACCGAGCAACTCAGCGGTTTCCTCGATAGTGAAGTGTTGCACGTCCCTCAGAACGAATACATCCCTGTGCTTGGGCGTCAGTGAGGCCACTGCTCGGGATAGTGCTTGCCGCAACTCCTTTTTCTGCAGCGCCTCGGAGGGAATCTCGCGCCAGTCAGCAAAGTCCCGGGGAATATAATCGCCTTCCTCGCCATCGCGCTGTTCGTCCAATGAATCGTGGAGCTTTTGATGGCGTTGCTTTCTCAACTTCATCAGAGCTTCGTTGGTGGCGATGCGGATCAGCCAGGTGCTAAATTTCGAGTCACCGCGGAACTTGGCAAGATTGGTAAATGCCTTGAGGACAGCCTCCTGGGCTGCATCTTCTGCATCGGCTTCGTTGTTCAGGATAACTTGAGTCGCCATGAACACTGCATGTTCGCAGGGACGCACAAGTTCGCGAAAAGCTTCCTCGTCTCCCCCGAGCACGCGTTCGATCAGTTCCGCCTCCGACGCGTCACCGTGTCGTTTGGTAAGAACGACGCTGGTTGTGGCCAAAGACCCGGGTGGGGCTCCCACTTCAAAAATCTCGTGGCCCCCTTGGGTCGGGTCAAATTGATCGATGCGGTTCATATTCACCTCTTTGTCGATGCTTACGTGTCTTCGGCCACGTTTTGCGGGCGTGTCGCCATTACTTAATCACGTGGCCTGCCAAGAGGTGCATTCCTGCTACGGCGTTGGAAACGAACATCGTTACGAGGGTCCGCACACAGATGTCGTACTACGAACTATCGTAGAACCTACGAGTTTTCGTTGGCGTGCTACGATGAAATCGTAGTAAATTTCGCATGTCAACCATGAAAACCCTGTTGCCAGAAGGCGAACCGCAACGCCTGGAGGCGCTGCGCCGCAAGATCGCGGAACTCGAACAGTCGCAACGCATGTTGAGCGAGCAACTGCGTCAGGCGAACCAGGCGCTGGGTCAGAGCGAGGAGCGGTTCCGGGATCTTTTCGACGAGGCCCCGATCGCCTACGTGCATGAAGCCCTGGATTCTCGTTTTATCCGGGCTAACCGCACGGCGATGAGGATCCTCGGCCTCAGGCCCGAAG
>Ga0307477_10001145_pt1 | contig 23562 bp, 21 predicted proteins | sample atmos_gasesECM2C_FD_203316 | JGI IMG/M metagenome (GOLD analysis project Ga0307477, IMG submission 203316) | Hardwood forest soil microbial communities from Morgan-Monroe State Forest, Indiana, United States - atmos_gasesECM2C_515 | ecosystem: Environmental > Terrestrial > Soil > Temperate...
TCCAGAACAGAGTATGCAGGTCGCGGAGGCCGCCTTTGCCGTCCTTGACGTTGGGCTCGACCACATAGCGGAACTGGCCGGCGCGGCGATGGCGCTGCTCACGCTCGGCGAGCTTGGCGGTGACGAACTCGGCGGCGCTGCCTTGCGCCACTTCCTTGTCGAAGCGGGCGGTCAGCTCGTTGTAGAGCTTGACGTCGCCGAACAAATACCGCGACTCAAGCAGCGCGGTGCGGATGGTCATGTCCGCCTTGGCCTGGCGGATCGATTCGTCGACCGAGCGCGTGGCGTGGCCGACCTTCAGTCCCATATCCCACAGGCAATAGAGCAGGGCCTCGGCGACGGACTCGCCCCACGCAGTCTGCTTGTAGGGAAGCAGAAACAGAAGATCGATGTCCGAGCCCGGCGCCAACAGCCGGCGGCCGTAGCCGCCGGTCGCGACCACCGCCATGCGCTCGGCCTCCGACGGTGCCCGCGATGGGTAAAGCTCGCTGCCGGCAAATTCGAACAGGATGCGGATGATCTCGTCCTGCAGCAAAGCGAGCCGCTCGGCGCAACGGCGGCCGTGGCGATCTCTGAGCAATAGCTCTTCGGCGCGGGCGCGGGCTTGCGTCAGCGCCGCTTTGAGACGCTGGGCGACGGCCGTGCGCAATTCGAGGTCACGGCCGGCATGGCGCTCGGCCAATACTTTAAGATCGGCGGCGACCGCGGCCGGGTCGATCAATTCACTGGCGGTGCGCGGCGATCGTTGAATGTCCAGCATTGCTATTACGCTTAGCGGAGCGGGCGAGGAGTGTCATCGCGATCCGACGCCATCCTGATCGCGCACCGTCGGGATCGGCTGTGGCGAAAGCGATGGCGCCGGCCAAGTCCTTGGCCGTCTCTGGCCACAGCTTCGGCGCAATAATTCTATGTTAGTGCCATTACGTAGTCATTTTTTCCGATTGACGCCTCTGACGGCCCCTTCTATGGAAAAAACATAGTTTGGAGGTTGTCATGCTTCATCGCCGCCAAGTCATCGCCAATGTCCTTGCCGGCGCCGCGGGCGCCGCGGGTTCCCCGCTTGCAACCCTTGCAACCCTTGCACCCTTTGCCTTTGGCCGTCCGGCGCGCGCCGCCGACAAGCCGTCGGAAATTCGCATCGATTGGGCGACCTACAATCCGGTGTCGATGGTGCTCAAGGAGAAAGGCCTACTGGAAAAGGAATTCGCCAAGGACGGCATTGGCGTCCGCTGGGTGCAGTCGCTCGGCTCCAACAAGGCGCTGGAATTCCTCAACGCCGGCTCGATCGATTTCGGCTCGACCGCGGGCTCGGCCGCGCTTCTGAGCAAGATCAACAGCAATCCGATCAAGTCGATCTATGTCTATTCGCAACCGGAATGGACGGCGCTGGTGACGCGGAAAGACACGTCGATCAACAAAATCGAAGACCTCAAAGGCAAGCGCGTGGCGGTGACCCGCGGCACCGATCCGCACATTTTTTTGGTCCGCGCTCTGCTCTCGGTGGGCTTGAGCGAGAAGGACATCAGCGAGGTGCTGCTGCAGCATCCCGACGGCAAGACCGCGCTCATTCGCGGCGACGTCGATGCCTGGGCCGGCCTCGATCCGATGATGGCGCAGGCGCAGGTCGAAGACGGGGCGCGGCTGTTCTATCGCAACAAGGACGCCAACACTTACGGCATCCTCAATGGCCGCGAGGAGTTTCTCAAAACCTATCCCGACCTGACGCGGCGGGTGCTCGCGACTTACGAGAACGCGCGCAAATATTGCCTGGCGAACTACGACGACGAGAAGCGCGTGTTCATCGAGGCGACCAAGCTTCCCGGCGCGGTGGTCGATATCCAGCTCAAGGAGCGCACCGATCTTACTTTCAACCGTATCGGCGCGCCGCAGCGCGACACCATCCTCAAGGCGGGATTGGCGCTGCAGCAGGCCGGAGTCATCCCCGGCAATGTCGACGTCAAGAAAGCGCTCGACGATCTGGTCGACGATCGTTTTGTCGGCGCGGCTTAAATTTCCGGGATCGTTCCAAACGCCGAGTCCCTGACGATCCCGGGTCTGCAGCGCACCACCACAGCGCGCGAGGACGCGCGTGAACGCGCTTATGGTGGTGCGCTGCGCCCGGGAAATGACCGCATTGCATTTGGTCATTGCACCATGTCTCTTGTCAGCATGACACTCGCTGCGGAAGGCACACCGGCGCAGGAACGTTCGGCGGGGAGCCGCCGCGCGCGGTTCATCCGGCCGGCTCTGGGCCTCATTGTGCCGGTGGCGCTGGCGGTGGCCTGGGAAATCGTGGTGCGGCTCGGGTGGTCGACCGGGCGCCTGGCGCCGCCGCCTTCGGTCGTCTTCCAGACCTTCGTCGATTTGGCTCGCACCGGCGAATTGCAGCGCGACACCTTGATTACTTTGTCACGCGTCGCCGCCGGCTTCGCGCTCGGCGCCGCGGTGGCGACCGTGGTCGGCGCGGCGACCGGTTATTCGCCGCTCTTGCGGCGGCTTCTTGATCCCAGCCTGCAGGCCTTGCGCGCGATTCCGTCGATCGCCTGGATCCCGCTGTTCATTTTGTGGCTCGGGATTTTCGAGGCGTCCAAAGTGACGCTGATTGCGGTCGGCGTGTTCTTTCCAGTCTATCTCGGCCTGATGGGCGCGATCCAATCGGTCGATCGCAAGCTCGTCGAAGTTGGCCGCGCTTTCCGGCTGTCCGATTTTGAAATGGTGCGGCGGATTTTGCTGCCGGCGGTGCTGCCCGCTTATGTGATTTCGCTGCGCTCGGGGCTCGGGCTCGGCTGGATGTTCGTCGTCGCCGCCGAGCTGATGGGTGCGTCCGAAGGTCTCGGTTATTTGCTGATCGACGGCCAGCAGCTCGGCAAGCCGGCCGAAATCATTGCCGCCATCGTTGCCTTCGCCATCGTCGGCAAGGCTACCGATTGGCTGATCGCGCTCGCCGCGGCGCCGTTTTTGCGCTGGGAAGACGTGGTGCGGCATGACTAGAAACCGTATCCCGGGCGCAGCGCAGTATGAAATGATGCGCTGCAGACCCGGGATCGTTACGAACGCTGTGTTTGAGAAGATCACGGATCAGCGGTGCACCCATAGCGCGTCGAGGACGCGCGTGAACGCGCTATTGCGCGCTCCACCGCATCCGGGAAAAGTGAGTTAGCACCGCGATGCTTGTGCTCGACCATATCAGCAAGACCTATCCCAACGGCGTGCATGCGCTCGGCGGCGTGTCGCTTGAAGTCGAGCTTGGCGAAATCGTCGCCGTGATCGGCGGCTCGGGTTGCGGGAAGTCGACGCTGCTCCGCGCCATTTCCGGACTCGATCCGGCGAGCGCAGGCACGGTGAAGCTCGACGGCGAGCGAATCGGCGCGCCACATGAGAAAATCGGCATCATCTTTCAGGAGCCGCGGCTCCTGCCCTGGCTGAAAGTCGCCGATAATGTCGGCTTCGGCCTCAATGGGCGGCCAAAGGCCGAGCGCGCCGAGCGCGTCGCCGCGGCGCTCCGCCGCGTCGGCCTCGCCGATAAGGCCTCGATGTGGCCGCGTGAATTATCGGGCGGCCAGGCGCAGCGCGTCGCCATCGCGCGGGCTTTGGTGCCGCGGCCGGAAGTGCTTCTGCTTGACGAGCCGTTTTCGGCGCTCGACGCTTTCACCCGCACCGATCTGCAGGATCATTTGCTTGATCTGTGGGCTGACGCCAAGCCGACTTTGATTGTGGTCACCCACGACGTCGACGAGGCGATCGTGCTCGCCGATCGCATCATGGTGATGTGCCCGCGGCCCGGCCGCATTTTCGATGAGATCGGCGTCGACCTGCCGCGGCCGCGCGACCGCCAGTCCGCCGCGTTCGATTTCGTCAAGCGCCGCGTCTTGGCCGCGCTCGACCGCTCGCTCAACCGCGCGCCGGCTGGCGCCGAGGACGAGCAGAAGGCGGAAGCTGGCGCGGCGATGTGGTGGTGACAGGAATCCGAAGTCAGATATCAGATGACAGTGTGCAAATGATAAATATATCTGACTTCTGAAATCCCACATTCCATTGACGTATTGCATCTGATTGAAAGGAAAATCTCCAATGGACTCCGCCGCGTTGCGCGCGCTGCAAGCGCCGATCAAAGAACGCTACAAGGCCGATCCCAAGGCCGGCCTGATCACGCTGAAAGCCAAAGGCGCACTCGACGACACCAACATCGCCTGCAAGGTCGAGACCGGGCGCGCGCTCGCGGTCGCCGGGCTGCATCCGGCGACCGGCGGCTCCGGCCTGGAATTGTGCTCCGGCGATATGCTGCTCGAAGCTCTGGTCGCCTGCGCCGGAGTGACGCTCAAAGCGGTTGCCACCGCGCTCGACATTCGGCTTCGCGCCGGAACGGTGTCGGCGGAAGGCGATCTCGATTTTCGCGGCACGCTCGGCGTCGCCAAGGACGCGCCGGTCGGCTTTGCCCAGATCCGGCTGCGCTTCGATCTCGATACCGACGCGGCACAAGACAAGCTCGATCAGCTGCTCAAGCTCACAGAGCGTTATTGCGTGGTTTATCAGACCATCCGCAGCGGCCCGCCGGTGGAGATTAAGCTGCAGCGGGCGTGATCCGATCGTCATTCCGGGGCGCGCCGCGAGACGCGAACCCGGAATCCATAGTCACGGTCTGCATGAATCATTCTCCAACAGTGATTATGGATTCCGGCTCTCGCTTCGCTCGGCCGGAATGACGGGGTAATCCTTTCTGATGCCCCCCGACCTGACATTCTGGCTCGAGCTCGTTTTCAAGATGGCGATGACGGCGGCCGTCGTCGTCTTCATTTCGATCGTGGTCGAACGCTCCGGCCCGTTCATCGGCGCGATGATTGCGGCGCTGCCGACCGCCGCCGGCGCCGCTTACGTCATCCTCGCCATCGAACATCCGCCCGCCTTCATCGCGGCGAGCGCGGTCGGCAGCATGGCGATCGGCGCCGCAGTCGCGATCTTCGCCGCGGTCTATGCCGTACTGGCGCAGCGCCACGGTCTGGTGCTCAGCCTCGGCGTGTCCTTGCTGGTCTGGTTTGTCTGCGCTGCCTTGCTGCGGCAATTCGATTGGACGCCATTGACTGCGCTCGTGCTCAACGCGGCGGTCTACGCCGTGACAATTCCGCTGAGCTGGCGCTACCGCAGTTCGGCGCCGCCGCGGAAATTCCTGCGCACGCGTTACGATATTCCGCTGCGCGCGCTCGCCGCCGCGACCGTGGTGGTGATCGTGACCAGCGCAAGCCACAGCATCGGCTCGTTCGCCTCGGGAATGTTCGCGCTGTTCCCGATCGTGTTTTGCAGCTCGATCGTTATTTTGCATCCGCGCGTCGGCGGCAAGGCGACCGCAAGCGTCATGGCGCACACGCAGGTGGCGCTCATCGGACTGACGCTGGCCTTCATGGCCGTGCATTATCTCGCCGAACCGCTCGGCTCATGGTGGGCGCTCCTGGTCGGACTCTGCATCTCGATCGCGTGGAGCGGCATGCTGATGGCCGTGCGGAGCAAGCGGATGGCGCGGATTTTTAGAAGAGATTAGAGCGCGTGCTTGGCTCAAGAAGTTTGAAAACTGGTCAGGCTTGTTGGGCAAGTCCTTCGGCTACAGAAGCTTGCGGCTATTCGCGTCGTGCAAAAGATGCGATGATTATGACGAAACACGCGGCCGATAAGCTCACCGGGAGGGGGCAATGCCGCAGGTCGACCGCCGGACGGTGTCGCTGTTCGGCCTTGCCGCACTGCTTCGATCGCAGTTTGCTTTGGCGGGTGGCGCTTATCCGTCGCGCCCAATTCACATCATCGTCGGGTTCACGCCGGGAGCGGCCGCGGACGTCACCGGGCGCGTGCTCGCCGACAGCCTGGGACCGATCATCGGCCAACAGCTCGTCGTGGAGAACAAGCCGGGCGCGGGATCCAGTATCGCCGCCGAATATGTCGCCCATGCCGGCAAGGATGGCTACACGCTGTTCCTTGCAACGCTGTCCATCATCGTCAACCAAATCATCAATCCAAATCCAGCCCTCGATCTGGAGAGGGACCTAGCGCCGATCGCGCTTTTGGCCTCGGTCCCCGTCGTTCTGGTGGTCAATCCCGACAGCGATGTGCATAGCGTTGCCGATCTCATCGCTTTGGCCAAGTCAAAGTCCGGAGGGGTACTCCACGCCACCGTCATCGGCAGCTTGCCGCATCTGGCGAGCGAACTGTTCGCGCAACGCACGGGCATCAAATGGACGCAGGTGCCCTATCAGGGCAGTCCGCAGACCGTAACCGATGTGATTGCCGGCCGCGCGCTGGCGACATTCTCGCCGGCCTCAACCGTGATCGGCCAGATTGCCGCCGGCAAGCTGAGGCCGCTCGCGACCGCAACCCACAAACGCTCCCAAGCGCTCCCCGACGTGCCGACGCTGGAAGAACAAGGCATTGCGGATTTCGACACCAGTCTTTGGTTCGGGCTGTTCGCGCCGGCCGGCACGCCGCGGCCGATCATTGAGAAGCTTGCCGAGACTGCACCGAAGGCGCTGCAGATGCCGAAAGCGCAGGAAGCATTGCGCAATCAGGGGTTCGAACCGCTCACCGGCGGCCCGGACGCGTTTGCCGATCATATTCGCCGCGAAACCGCGCGGTGGACGGCCGTCGCGCAAGGCGCCGGTTTGCGGAGCTAAGGCTACAGTTTCCCCTTCGCGAGCTGCGCCTTGAGCGCATAGAGCGCTTCCAGGGCGTCGCGCGGCGACATCTCGTCGGGATTAAGCGCCGCGAGCGCGTCCACCAAAGCTGCAAGTGCGGAATCTGTTTGCGGCGGCGCCGCCGGCCGCGCGCTGGCGAACAGCGGCAGGTCGTCGATCAAGCGGCGCGCCGGCGACACGCGGTCTTCGGCTTCGATCTGCGCCAAAACGACTTTGGCGCGCTCGATGACGCTCGCCGGCAGGCCGGCGAGCTTCGCCACCGCAATGCCGTAGGAGCGGTCAGCGGCGCCGGCGACGACTTCGTGCAGGAACACCACGTCGCCCTGCCATTCCTTCACCCGCATCGTGGCATTGTGCAGCCGCGGCAGCCTGGCGACGAGCGCGGTCATTTCGTGAAAATGCGTGGCGAACAGAGCGCGACAGCGGTTTTGTTCGTGCAAGTGCTCGATGGTGGCCCAGGCGATCGACAAGCCGTCGAAGGTCGCGGTGCCGCGGCCGATCTCATCGAGGATGACGAGCGCGCGTTCGCCGGCCTGATTGAGAATGGCGGCGGTCTCGACCATTTCCACCATGAAGGTCGAATGGCCGCGGGCGAGATCGTCGGCGGCGCCGACGCGCGAGAACAAGCGATCGACCACGCCGATATGTGCGGCGCGCGCCGGCACGAAGCTGCCGGTCTGCGCGAGAATCGCAATGAGCGCGTTCTGCCGCAGGAAGGTCGATTTCCCCGCCATATTGGGCCCGGTCACGATCCAGATACGGCCGGCCTCCGCGCCAGGAGGCGGCGACAGATCGCAGTCATTCGCCACAAACGGCCCGCCGCCGGCCGCCAGCATCTGTTCGACGACGGGATGGCGCCCGCCCTCGATTGCAAAAGCAAGACTATCGTCGACCTGGGGCCGCACATAATCGCGCTCGACCGCGAGCGCCGCCAGCGCACACGCCACATCCAGCGCGGCGATCGCCTCGGCGGCATCCTTGATCGTGGCACTTGCCGCCGCCACGGCCGTCGCCATGCGCTCGAAGATTTCAAGCTCGAGCGCCAGCGCGCGCTCCGCGGCGGTGGCGATTTTTGCTTCGAGCTCGCCGAGCTCGGTTGTGGTGAAGCGGACCTGCCCGGCGGTGGTCTGGCGATGGATGAAGGTGGCGTTCAACGGCGCGGTCATCAGTTTCTCACCGTGCTGCGCCGAAACGTCGACGAAATAGCCGAGGACATTATTGTGCCTGATCTTGAGCGCGCGGATGCCGGTCGCTTCGGCATAGCGCACCTGCAACGCCGCGATGACGCGCCGGGATTCGTCGCGTAACGCCCGGGCCTCGTCGAGCGCCGGCGCATAGCCGGGCCGCACGAAGCCGCCGTCGCGGCGCAAAGCGGGCAGCTCGTCGGCGAGGACTTTGTCCAGTTCCTGCGCGAGCGCGCCATCGGTCTGGCGCAACACTTGCGCAACTTGCGCGATGTCGCGGGGCGATTCGGGCAGACTTGAGAGCCGCGCGGCAAATTCCGCCGCGGCAAATATGCCGTCGCGGATGGCGGCAAGATCGCGCGGGCCGCCGCGGCCGATGACGAGGCGCGACAAAGCGCGCGCCAGGTCCGGCGCGCTTTTCAGCCGCGCACGGATGTCATTCCGGGTCGCAGCATCGGCGGCGAACACGGCAACCGAATCGAGCCGATGACCGATCTCAGCGGCGTCGGTCAGCGGCGCCGCCAGCCGCTGCGCCAACAGCCGCGAGCCGGCCGCGGTGATGGTGCGATCGATGGCGGCAAGAAGCGAGCCGCGGCGCTCGCCGGAAAGCGTGCGATGAAGTTCGAGATTGCTGCGGGTGGCGGCATCGAGCGCGAGCGTGGCGCCGGCGGCCTCGCGCAGCGGCGGCGAAATCGGCGGGCGCTTGCCGATTTGCGTGCGCTCGACATAGGTGACTGCCGCCGCCGCCGCGGCCAATTCGACGCGCGAAAACGTGCCGAATGCGGCGGTGGTTGCCACACCGAAGAACGCTGCGAGCCGGCGCTCCGCGGTTGCGCCGTCAAACACGTCGCGGGTGAGCGGCGTCAAAGCGGGGAGGCCGCGCAAAGTCGGCGCCAGCTCGGCATCGGCATAAAGCGCATCGGAGACAATGATTTCGCCCGGCTCGATCCGGGCAATGGCGGCGGCGAGCGCGGCGCGGTCGCTTTCGGCGACGCGAAATTCGCCGGTGGATATGTCAATCCAGGCCAGCGCGAAACGATCCTCGCCGGCAGAGGCGCGGCTTCGGGCGAGCGCGGCGAGATAATTGTTGCGCTTGGCGTCAAGGAGCGAATCTTCGGTCAGCGTTCCGGGTGTGACCAGCCGCACCACGTCGCGGCGCACCACGCTCTTGCCGCCGCGCTTTCGCGCGGCCGCCGGATCTTCGAGCTGTTCGCACACCGCGACGCGATGACCGAGCGCGATCAGCCGGTGCAGATATTCGTCGGCGCGCTCGACCGGCACCCCGCACATCGGAATGTCGGCGCCAAGATGCCTGCCGCGTTTGGTGAGCACGATGCCGAGCGCGCGCGAGGCGACTTCGGCATCGGCGAAGAACAGTTCGTAGAAGTCGCCCATCCGATAGAACAACAGGCAATCGGGATTGGCGGCCTTGATCTCGATGTACTGCTCCATCATTGGTGTAACGCGGCCGACTTCGTCGGCCGCTATGGGCGGGACGCGCGCGGTCTCATCGCCGGCTTTGGTGGTCGCGTCCTTGGCGGCCGGTTCCGCAGTGTCAGCCGTGATGGTGCGTGCAGCGTCCATAGTGAGCGACGCTAGCAAATCTTGGCGCGCGATGCCTGGCTTTGCGCCGGGCATCCACGATTAAATAAAGTGAAACGCTGACTATCCTCCGTCACCCTGAGGCGCCCGCGCGTAGCGCGGGCCTCGAAGGGCGACGGCCCGAGCGTTACCGGCCGCTCATCCTTCGAGGCTCGCTTCGCTCGCACCTCAGGATGACGGGATTGTGCGCTTCAGCTACCTCACTAGCTTCTTGCCGGTGACGGCCTCGAGGTTCTTGTAGAACACTTTCTCCGCGGTCGCTTTGTCGAGCTTGAGCGAATCCAGAATGCTCAGGGTCTCGCGCGGATACATGGTGCCGCCTTCGGGATCGAACGGGCAGTCGGAGGCGAACACGATCTTGTCGATGGGGAAGAACTCCATCCCGGCTTTGGTCGCGGGCACGGCGGTGAACGCCGCGGTGTCGGCCCAGAAGTCCTGCTTGAAATAGTCGAGCACGCGCTTTTTCAGGCTTTTGCGCAGCGAGACGTAATCCTCATCCGTGGTGCGCGATCCCATCACGTCATTTCCGGGGCCAATGCGGCCTTCCAGCATCGGCACGACGCCGGCGAAATGATGCGTGATGATTTTCACATTGGGATGCGTATCCATGATCTTGGAATAAACCAGCCGCATCATCGCGCAGGCGGTCTCGTAGGACCAGCCGAAGGTCCACCAGATTTCGTAGAGCGACTTCTTCTCGTCGATGTAATCCGGCACTTCGGCGCCGCGCGCCGGATGCATCCAGATCGGCGCGCCAAGCTCGTTCATTTTTTTCCAGAACGGCGCATATTGCGGCCGGTCGAGCGGCTTGCCGGCGACATTGGTGTAGATCTGCACGCCGAGCGCGCCGTTTTTGAGCGCGCGCTCCGCCTCGCCGGCGCCGGCATCGGTGGCGTCCAGCGACACCTGCGCCACCCAGCCGGGAAAGCGGTCCTTCTCCTTGGCGGTCAGCTCGGCGAAGCCGTCATTGATGATGCGGCAGAACTCGTCGATATCTTTCGGCGTCTTGGCGAACTTTTCGATCGGCGGCTGCGGATAAGACAGGATCTGCTGATAGTCCTTGTGGCCGTCGACGATCTTCTTGCGCACGTCGAGGTCGAACAAAGCCGGCAGCGAGCGCACGCGCTTGCCCATGTCCTTATAGTTGCCAGCGACCTCGTTGAGCTTGTGGAAGAATTTTTGCGGAAAAAAGTGGGTGTACGCGTCAATACGCATCATCGGCAATTCTCTCCCTTTTGGCGGCTAGGCTTCTAGCATCGCATTTTTGTCGCGTCACTCATCGCGATGTGACCAGGCTGGCATGCGTTAATCGCGCGACGATTGGCGGGGGAATGGGTTGCGATTTTATGCGGTTGGGATCGGCGGGATCGCGGGCGACCCAGACCCGGGTCTCGAAGCCTTCGACGGCGATCGCCCCGTCATGGGTCAGGCGATGCTCGATCTTGAAACTGGAGCGGCCGCAGCCGACCACCGCGGTCTCGATCGTGACCTCGTCGCCGAACCGGGTTGGCAGCAGAAATCGCGCCCGCGTCTCGACCAGCGGGTGGCCGGAAAATTTGTAAGCCTTGAGATAGTCGATCTTCTTCATGCCGAGTGCGCGCTCGACCAGCACCGTGGTCGAGACATCGAAAATGTCGAAGTAGCGGGCATAGAAAATGATCCCGGCCGGGTCGCAGTCGCCCCATTCGATCCGGGTTTTGCGGGTGCTGGTGAACATCAGAGGTCGAATGCCGGAGCTCAGACGTCAGATATCAGTTTCATGTCTTTTCTGTCATCAGACATCTGACATCTATCATCTGGGACCCATCCGCAACGCGCCGTCCAGCCGCACGACTTCGCCGTTGAGATAGCGGTTCTCGATCATGTGGCGGACCAACGCGGCGAATTGCGGCGGCTGGCCCAGCAATTTCGGAAACGGCACCGAGGCGGCGAGACTTTGTTGCGCGGCTTCGGGCAGCGCGTGCAGCATCGGGGTGGTGAAAATTCCCGGCGCAATGCCGTTGACGCGGATGCCGAACTGCGCGAACTCGCGCGCCGCCGGCAGAATAAGCCCGACCACGCCGGCTTTCGAGGCCGCGTAGGCCGCTTGCCCGATCTGTCCCTCATAGGCCGCAACCGAGGCGGTGCAGACGATGATGCCGCGCTCGCCATCCTGGCCGGGTGGGAGGCCCTGCATGGCGGCCGCGGCAAGCCGCATCACATTGAACGTGCCGATCAGGTTGATCTCGATGACGCGCGCGAAGTCGCCAAGCGGCATCGGTCCATCGCGGCCGACAATGCGCTTGGCCGGCCCGACGCCGGCGCAATTGACGACGATGCGCGCCGGCCCGTGATCGGCCGCGGCCTTGGCCAGCGCTTTTTCGGTGCCGGCGCCGTCGGTGACGTCGCAATGAACGGCAATGCCGTTGACGTCGATCGCGACTTCGGCGGCCGCTTTGTCATTGACGTCGAGGACCGCCACTTTGCCGCCGGCGGCGGCGAGCATATGCGCGGTCGCCGCGCCGAGTCCCGACCCGCCGCCGGTGACGACCGCTGCCTGTCCGCGAATATCCATAGTCTAGTTCACCTCGGCGGTTTGCTTGGCGACGATCACATGCGGCGGCGGCGGATCGGCATACAGCGCCTCGACCGTCGCCGCGCGATGCGCCAGCACGGCGCGCTGATTGATCGAGCCCTTGTCGGTCATTTCGCCGATGTCGAGCGAGGCCGGCTCGGCGAGCAGAACCGCGCGCACGATGCGGCCCGACGTGCCGGTGCTGGCCGCGGCAAAGCTGGCGAGCTTGCGGGCGAACGCGGCGCGTACGCGCGGGTCGGCGAGCAGTTGCGGGACCGAGGCGTCGGCCGGAAGATCGGATGCTAGGCCACGGCAGGCGTCGACGTCGGGAAAAATCAAAGCCGTAACCTCGTCTCGCTCGGCGCCGGCCAGCACCACATCCCGCACTAGCGGTGTACAGTGCGCGATGAAGGCGCCGCGCAGCGGCCCGACGCTGACCCAGGTCCCGGTGGCGAGCTTGAAATCCTCGGCGAGCCGGCCGTCGAACAGCATGCCCTTCGCCGGATCGGCCGGGTCGGCGAATTTGAGCGCATCGCCGATCTTGTAGAAGCCTTCTTCGTCGAAAGCATCTGCGGTGAGCTCCGGCGTGCGCCAATAGCCCGGCATGATGTTGTCGCCGGCGAGGCGCGCTTCGAGCTTGCCCTCGCGCGGGATGAGCTTCAGCGTGACGCCGGGCAACGGCAGGCCGATATTGCCGGCACGTTCGGATTGCCAGTTGCAGGACAAAGCCGCCGGCGCGGTTTCGGTCGAGCCGAGGCTCGACATGAACAGGATGCGCTCGCCGGTGGTTTTGACGGCGAGCTCGGTAAAGCCGTCGAGTACGTGCTGCGCCAGGCCGGCGCCGGCATAGAACAAGACCTTCAAGCGACTAAAAAAGGTCTCGCGCAACGCGCCGTCGGCGGCAAGCGCGGGCAACAGCATTTCGAAGCCCTTCGGCACGTTGAAATAGATAGTCGGCGCGATCTCGCGCAGGTTTCGCATCGTGGCTTCGATCGCGCCGGGCAGCGGCTTGCCTTCGTCGATATAAAGCGAGCCGCCATTGTCGAGCACGAGACCAAAATTGTGATTGCTGCCGAAGGTATGATTCCACGGCAGCCAATCGACCAGGATTGGCGGCTCCTCGCCGACAAAAGGCATCGCGGCGCGGATCATCGCCTGATTGGCGGCGAGCATGCGGTGGGTGTTCTCGACACCCTTCGGCCGCCCGGTCGAGCCCGAAGTAAAGAGAACCTTGGCCACGTTGTCCGGCTTGACGCGCGCATGCGCGGCTTCGACTTCCGCACTCGCCGGCATTTGCAAGAGCGCGGCGAAGGAGGTCGTCGTCCGGTCGGCGGGCGGATTTGCCGTCACCGCGACTTCGACGTCACGCGGCAGCGCGGCGGTGATGGCGCGCGCGAAGGCGGCGCCGTTATTGGCGAAGACCAGGCCCGGCGAAAGAATTGCGATGATGGTTTTGAGCTTGCCGAAATCCTGCGACAACAGCGAATACGGTACCGAGATCGGCGCATAGGGAATGCCGACGTGCATGGCGGCAAGGGCAAGGAGCGCGTGCTCGATGTCGTTGCCGGAGAGAATGGCGACCGGGCGCTCGGCGCTTAATCCGCGCGCGAGGAGGGCGGCTGCGAGTGCGCGGACGGCGGTGAGCGTCTGCGCGTAGCTCATGCGCCGCCACGCGCCGGCGGCATCGCGCTGCGCCAGAAAGATTCGCTCCGGCGCGACTTTTGACCAATGGACAAGCCGCTCGGTGAGCATGCGCGGATAGGCCGGCAGCGCATGTGGCGAGCGCATCAGGATCGTGCCGTCGCCGCGCCGCTCGACGGCGACATCGGCCGGCCCGAGCTTGACCGCGCGCAGCGGCGCCCAGCTTTGCTTAGAACCGATCATGTGCGCGCCACTTTCGGTGCGCGTTTTTCCAGAAATGCCTTGAGCCGCGCTTTGGCCTCCTCGTCGCCCTGCGCGATCGCCGCGGCCAAGGCTTCGGTGACATAGCCGGCTGCCGGGTCGCTGCGCGCGATGCGCGGCAACAAATGCATCACCGCGAAATTGGTGAACGGCGCATTGCCGGCAATGCGATGGGCCAGTTCCAGCCCCTTGGCGAAACCCTCGCCGTCATCAACCAGATATTGCGACAGGCCGATGGTCTGGCCTTCTTCAGCCGAGAGCGTGCGCGCGGTCAGCATCATGTCCATCATCCGCGCGGTGCCGATCAAAGGCGGCAGCCGCACCGAGCCGCCGCCGCCGATATAGATGCCGCGGCTGCCTTCAGGCAGCGCGTAGAAGGCGTTGCGCTCGGCGACGCGGACATGCGCCGCCGCGGCGAGTTCGAGCCCGCCGCCGACCACCGCGCCGTGTAACACCGCGACCACCGGCACGTTGCCGAACTCGATGCGGTCGAAGGCGCGATGCCAGGACCGCGAATGCGCAATCCCGGCGACGGTTGCGCGATCCACCAGCTCGGTCAGATCGAGCCCGGCGGAAAAATGCTCGCCCTCGCCGCATAACACCACGGCGCGGATGTCCTCCGGCAAGCCTGAGAAGAATGTCTCGATGGCGGCCACCATCGGATCGTCGAGCGCGTTGCGCTTTGACGCGCGATTAAGCCTTAAAACCGCGACTGCGCCGTGGCGCTCAGCTTTGAGCGATGGCGGCAAATCGGCGAATTTGGTGGTTTCACTATTCATCGGACGCATTTGACCCTGTCCGCCCCGGCCCGTAAATAGCCTGCAGAACCGCAGTCCAGACAACATCTTCCAGAAGACGGAGCGAGCGATGCTGGAGGTTTTCATCTGCGATGCGGCGCGCACGCCGATCGGCCGCTATGGCGGCGCGCTCGCCAAGGTGCGCACCGACGATCTCGCCGCGGTGCCGATCAAGGCGCTGGTCGCCCGTAACGCCAAAGCCGATTGGTCGCGTATCGACGACGTCTATTTTGGCTGCGCCAATCAGGCCGGCGAGGACAACCGCAATGTGGCGCGCATGGCGCTGCTGCTCGCCGGGCTGCCGGATTGCGTGCCGGGCGTCACCGTCAACCGGCTATGCGCGTCGGGATTGAACGCGGTCGGCGATGCGGCGCGCGCGATCCGCTGCGGCGAAATGGATTTTGCCATTGCCGGCGGCGTCGAATCGATGACGCGGGCGCCGTTCGTGATGGGCAAAGCCGGCGAAGCATTCTCGCGCGCGGCGGAAATCTACGACACCACGCTCGGCTGGCGCTTCGTCAATCCGGTGCTCAAAGCGCAATACGGCATCGATTCGATGGCGGAGACCGGCGAGAACGTGGCGGAAGAATTCCAGGTCACGCGTGCCGATCAGGACGCCTTTGCGCTGCGCTCGCAACAGCGCGCCGGCAAGGCCGCCGCCGCCGGCTACTTCGCCGAAGAAATCGTGCCGGTCGAGGCGCCGGGCGGCAAAGCCGGCCCGATCGTGGTGAACCAGGACGAGCATCCGCGCCCGGAGACGACACTCGAAGGGCTGCAAAAGCTCAAACCGATCGTGCGCAATCCCGGCACGATTACCGCGGGCAATGCGTCGGGAATCAACGACGGCGCCGCGGCGATCATTCTGGCCAGCGAAGATGCCGCCAGGGCACATGGGATTACTCCGCGCGCGCGCGTGCTCGGCATGGCTTCGGCGGCGGTGCCGCCACGCATCATGGGCATCGGCCCGGTGCCTTCGACCAGGAAACTCTTGGCGCGGCTCGGCTTGAAGATCACCGATTTCGACCTGATCGAGATCAACGAGGCCTTCGCCTCGCAGGGTATCGCCTGCCTGCGCCAACTCGGCGTGCCTGAGGACGCCGAGCACGTCAATCCGCATGGTGGCGCGATTGCGCTCGGTCATCCGCTCGGCATGTCGGGCGCACGGCTGACGCTCACCGCGGTGCACGGTTTGGAGAAACGCGGCGGCAAGCGCGCGCTCGCCACCATGTGCGTCGGCGTCGGTCAGGGCGTGTCGCTGGCGGTGGAGAGGGTTTAGCGGTCATTGCGGACGGCGCTTCGCGAGTTTGCGATAAATCGCCTCTCCCCGGTGGGGAGAGGCCGACTTGGGAGCGAAGCGAACAAGTCGGGTGAGGGGGTACCGATCTTGAAATTCAAGGCGCCGACCCCCCTCACCCTCGCTCACTGCGTTCGCTCGACCTCTCCCCAATGGGGAGAGATGTTTTAGTAAAGAGGAGAAATGTCGCGTGCCGATGTCGCCGGGTTACATCCCGTTTCATCCCAATCCATCGAAGCCGAAATTCAAGCCGCCGCCCGGCGCGGTCGACGCGCATTGCCACGTGTTCGGGCCGGAGCACAAATTTCCTTATGCGCCCGAGCGCAAATATACGCCGTGCGACGCGCCCAAGGAAAAATTGTTCGCGCTGCGCGATTTTCTCGGGCTAGACAAAAACGTCATCGTCCAGGCGTCGTGCCATTCCAAGGACAATCGCGCCATGGTCGATGCGCTCGAAGCCTCAAATGGCAGAGCCAAGGGCGTCGCCTTTGTCGGCGAAGAGGTCAGTGACGACGCGCTGAAATGGATGGACCAAGCCGGCGTGCGCGGCGTGCGGTTTAATTTCCTCAAGCGTTTGGTCGATTTTACCCCGCGCGATGTCTTGCAGCGGATCGCCGCGCGGGTCGAAAAGCTCGGCTGGCATATCGTCGTCTATTTCGAAATGCCGGATCTGCGCGAACTGAAAGATTTCTTCACCGCGCTGCCGACAACCGTCGTGGTCGATCATATGGGCACGCCCGACGTGAAGAAGGGCGTCGAGCATCCCGAGAACCAGCGCTTTCATCGCCTGATGGACAAGCACAAGAATTTCTGGGTCAAGGTGACCTGCCCGGAGCGCATGAGTCTTTCCGGGCTGCCCTATGACGACGTGGTGCCGTTCGGCCGGGCGCTGGTCGAGCATTTTCCCGACCGCGTGATTTGGGGCACCGACTGGCCGCATCCCAATATGAAAAAACAAGCGCCGGACGACGGCGTGTTGGTCGATTACATTCCCAAAGTCGCGACCACGGTGGCGGCGCAACGCGCACTGCTGGTCGACAATCCGATGCGGCTTTATTGGAGTTAAATTACACGGGGCTGCAGAAAGCGAGGTGACGCATGCTGGCTGGTCAGCTTGCTTTGATCGCCGCCGCGCTTTTCACCGGCGCCGCGCTCTATGTCAGCGCCTGTGAACAACCCGCGCGATTGCGTCTCGACGACAGCGCGCTGCTCACGCAGTGGAAGCCGGCCTACAAGCGCGGTACCGCCATGCAGGCGCCGCTGGCCATCGTTGGCGCACTGCTCGGCGTCATCGCGTGGTGGCAAACCGGCGACTGGCGCTGGCTCTTTGGCGGCGCGATTATCTTGCTCAACTGGCCCTATACGTTTCTCGTCATCATGCCGGTCAATAACGCGCTGCTCGCGCTTGACCAGACCGGCAACGACCCACGTTGCCGCGCTTTGATCGAACAATGGGGCCGCTTACATGCCGGCCGCACGGCCTTAGGCATACTGGCAACCGTAATATTTGTCTGGGCCTCATTGCGGGCCTGAGCGATCGATTTATTGAAAAGTAGAGCTGATACAGAAGACCAAACGATGCGCATGCGGCTCGTGACTCTGCTGACGATTTTGGGAATCTCACTCGCTTCGGCGCAGCAAAGCCCGGGTCCGGGCTGGCCGCCGCTGCCGACCGGCGGGTTCATTTCCGGGCGGCCGGCCACGGATAAAGACATCATGGAAGGCAACGCCGTGTTCGCGCTGCGCGCCTATGGCGTGCCGTTTGGCAAGCCGCTCGACGTCGTCATTCCGCAATACGCCTATCTCACGAAACGAGGGCAGCGGCCCATTCCGGTCATCGTGGTGCAGGCCGAGTTGGGCAAAGGCCTCAAGATCTTCGGCGTGCGCGACCTCAGTGGCAAAACCGCCACCGCCAGGGATTCCGAACTGCAATTGCTGGGCACGCATCCCCCGAATTAGATCACTCGCCGTCATGGTGACGTGCCCGGGGTCCTCCTTCGAGGCTCGGTTTCGCTCGCACCTTAAGGATGACGCCGGGCTTCGAACCATGCCTTCAAAGACACGTCTTACGTTGCCAAGCTGTCCTGCGCTATATATGTCGATTATTAAGCGCATAATCTTTAGTGAGAGAGACGCCGATGGCCCGCGAACGACACGATTACGACGATATTCCGGGTACTTTCGTGTTCGACGCCGAGCGGTCCCGCCAGGGCTATGGCATCAACATGTTTTGCATGTCGCTGATGAAGGACGACAACCGTAGAGCCTTCAAGGCGAACGAGGCGGAATATCTGAAAAAGTTCAATCTCACGCCGGAACAGACCGACGCCATTCTCAAGCGCGACTACAACCGCATGCTGGAGCTTGGCGGCAACATCTATTTCACCGCCAAGCTCGGCGCGACCGACGGCCATTCGTTCCAGCATCTCGCCGCGCTGATGACCGGCTCGACGCAGCAGGACTATGCTTCGATGATGCTCGCCGGCGGCCGCTCGGTCGAGGGCAATCGCTCGCGCTCCGGCAAGAACGCGCCCTCCAAGTATCTGCGCGCCGCAGGCGGCAAAAAAACTGCGTCCGCCGGCAAGCGCAAAGCCAAACCGAAATCGAAAACCCGATCAGCGAAACGGAAGTGAAGTAGGAAAGAGGGAAGCCTTTGGCCAGAATCGTCGCAGGAATAGGTTCGTCGCACGTGCCTGCCATCGGCGCGGCGCTGGACAATGGAAAAACCGAGGAGCCGTATTGGAAACGGATCTTCTCCGGTTTCGAAAAATCGCAAGAATGGATGCGCGAAACCAAGCCCGACGTCGCGATCATCGTTTACAACGACCACGCTTCGACGTTCTCGGTCGAGATGATCCCGACCTTCGCGCTCGGCTGCGCGGCGGAATTTCCGCCGGCCGACGAAGGCTGGGGCCCGCGCCCCGTGCCGGTGGTCAAAGGCCATCCGGCGCTGGCATCGCATATCGCGCAGTCGGTCATTCTCGACGAGTTCGATCTCACCATCTGCAACAAGATGGAGGTCGATCACGGCATGACGGTGCCGATGAATTTGTTGTTCGGCAAGGTCGAGAAAAGCGGACATTGGCCGTGTCCGGTCATTCCGCTCGCGGTGAACGTCGTGATGTACCCGCCGCCGACCGGGCACCGTTGCTTCATGCTCGGCCGCGCCATCCGCAAGGCGGTGGAGTCCTATCCGGACGATCTCAAAGTGGTGATCTTCGGCACCGGTGGACTGTCGCACCAGATTTCCGGGCCGCGCGCCGGGCTGATCAACAGCAAATGGGACAAGAACTTCCTCGATAATCTCTCCAATAATCCGCAGAAGCTCGTCAAGATTCCCCATATCGACTACATGCGCGAAGCCGGCGCCGAAGGCATCGAAATGGTGATGTGGCTGATCATGCGCGGCGCGCTCGACGACAAGGTCGAGGAGGTCTACCGCTTCTACACGGTGCCGGCGTCGAACACGGCCGTCGGCCACATTATTCTGGCCAACCGCGGGCGCGGCGGCGCGCGCAAATCCGCGGCCAAGGTCAAGCGCCCGGCCGGCAAGCTCAAGCGCGCCGCGGCGCAGGCGAAGGTCGAGCGGATTCGCGGCTGATCGTCATTGCGAGGAGCGAGGCGACGAAGCAATCCAGAGTCGCTAGAGCTGGATTGCTTCGCTGCGCTCGCAATGACCAGTGACGGTGAGTAATACCCTTTTGAATCCGGAGAAATGAGATGAAAATCTGCGTAGCGGGGCAAGGCGCGTTCGGGCAAAAGCATCTCGATGCGCTCAAGCGCATTCCCGAAGTCGAAGTGACGTCGCTGGTCGGCGGCAACCAAGATGCGACCGCGCAAATCGCCAAGAAGTATGGCATTCCGCATTACACCGGCGAATTGTCCGAAGGCATCAAGCGCGCCGACGCGGTGATCCTCACGACGCCGACCAAAATGCATTTCCGCCAGGGCGAGCAGGTCATGCGCGCCGGCAAACATGTGCTGGTCGAGATTCCGGTCACCGATAGCGTCGAGGACGCCGAAGCTTTGGTGAAAATCGCCAAGGAGACCGGCGTCACCGCCATGGGCGGCCACGTGCGGCGGTTCAATCCCAGCCATCAATGGGTGCACAAGCGCATCCAGAAGGGCGAGCTGAAGGTCCAGCAGATGGATGTGCAGACTTATTTTTTCCGCCGGAAAAACATGAACGCCGCCGGCCAGCCGCGGAGCTGGACCGATCATCTGCTTTGGCACCACGCCGCGCACACGATCGACCTGTTTCAGTACCAGGCCGGCGAAAACATCTCCGATTGCTATGCGGTGGCGGGGCCGGTCCACCCGCAGCTGCACATCGCCATGGACATGGGCATTGTGGCGAAGACGCCGTCCGGCGCAGTGCTGACCTTGTCGTTGTCATTCAACAATGACGGTCCGCTCGGCTCGTTCTTCCGTTACATCTGCGACAACGGCACCTACAAGGCCTATTACGACGATCTCTCCGACGGCAAGGACAACAAGATCGATCTATCCAAGGTCGATGTCTCGATGGACGGCATCGAGCTGGAAGACCGCGAATTCATCGCCGCGATCAAACAAAAACGCGAGCCGAATGCGAGCCTCGCTCAGCTGCTGCCGTGCATGCACGTGCTCGGCCGACTGGAAAAAATCGTCGACCCGCAACGCCAGGCGCACGCTTAGGCTCGGGGCTACGGCCACTCGCGGCTGCTTTCTTTCCCCTCTCCCCACCCGGGCCGCGCTTGCGCGCGCCCGAGTGCAAGCTTGACGGGGGAGGGTTAGAGAGAGGGGTGTTCGTTGGGACACCCCCTCCCGATCCGCTTCCGCCTTCGCGCTCGCGGCTTCGGCGGATCGACCTCCCTCTCAAGGGGCAGGTAAAGATTCCACGCGCGTTCATGCTCATCGCTCGCCAGCCGCGCGCGGCATGAGACATTGCGGTCGCTAGACAAGAAATGCCCAGGATGTTGGTATGCCGTTCAATCACGCGCCAGGGAGGAAACCCATGAGATGCTGGTCGTTTTTCGCTGCTGTTGCCGCGGGGCTGACACTGGCCGGCGCGGCTCAGGCGCAAGACGTCAAGATCGGCCTCATCCTGCCGATGACCGGTCAGCAGCAATCGACCGGCAGGCAGGAGGCCGCCGCCGCCAAACTGTACATGGCGCAGCACGGCGACACCGTCGCCGGCAAGAAGATCGAACTCATCATCAAGGACGACGGCGCAGTGCCGGACAACACCAAGCGCATCGCCCAGGATCTCATCGTCAACGATAAAGTCACGTTCCTCGCCGGCTTCGGCGTCACACCGGCCGCGCTCGCGGTCGCGCCGCTCGCCAGCGAAGGCAAGACGCCGGAGATCGTCACCGCGGCCGGAACCTCGATCATCACCGAGAAGTCGCCTTACATCGCACGCACGAGCTTCACGCTGGCGCAATCCACCGTACCGATGGCGGATTGGGCGGCGGCGAACGGCGTGAAAAAAGTCGTGAGCATGGTGTCGGACTATGCGCCCGGCGCCGACGCCGAAAAGTCGTTCAAGGACGAATTCACCAAAAAGGGCGGCCAGGTGCTCGACACTATCCGCTTCCCGCTGGCGAATCCCGATTTTGCGCCGTTCCTGCAGCGCGCCGCCGACCAGAAGCCGGACGCCATCTTTGTGTTCGTGCCGTCAGGCCAGGGCGGTATTTTCGTCAAGCAATTCGTCGAGCGCGGGCTCGACAAGGTCGGCATCAAGATCATCGGCCCGGGCGATGTCACCGACGACGATCTGCTCAATGGCATGGGCGATGCGGTGGTCGGCACCATCACCGCTCATTTCTATTCCGCCGATCACGATTCGCAGACCAACAAGGCGTTCGTCGCCGCGTTCAAGCAGGCCAATGGCGGCATGCGGCCGAACTTCATGGCGGTCTCGGCTTATGACGGCATGAACCTGATTTATGAGACGCTGAAGAAAACCGGCGGCAAGACCGACGGCGATTCGCTGATTGCCGCCGCCAAGGGCATGGCCTGGGAAAGCCCGCGCGGCCCGGTCTCGATCGATCCCGACACGCGCGACATCGTGCAGAACATCTATATCCGCAAGGTCGAGAAGAAGAACGGCGAACTCTACAACGCGGAGTTCGCTACATTTCCCAACGTAAAAGATCCGATCAAGGCGGCGGAGGTGAAGTAAGCGCCGTCATGCCCGGACATAGCCGTTCGCAGAACGGCGTCGCTGCGCTTGCCTATGCCCGGGCATCCATGGGGCCTCGACGCAGCATGGATTGCCGGGTCAAGCCCGACGCGATGGTTTTCGAAGTCCTGGGGCGACCATGCTGACCATTCTCTATGACGGTATCGCCTACGGCATGCTGTTGTTTGTGCTGGCCTGCGGGCTGTCGGTCACGCTCGGGCTGATGAATTTCATCAATCTTGCCCATGGCGCTTTCGCCATGGCCGGCGGTTATTGCACCGTCATCCTGGTCAACCGTTTCGGCATACCGTTTGCGCTCGGCTTGCCGATCGCTTTTCTGGTCACGGCGCTCATCGGCGGCATTTTCGAGCGCACGCTTTATGTCCACGTCTATGCGCGCAGCCATCTCGATCAGGTGCTGTTCACCATCGGGCTCGTTTTCATGGCGGTCGCTGCGGTCGATTACACGATGGGCTCGTCGCAGCAATTCGTGCAAATCCCGGAGGCGCTGCAGGGCCAGTTCGAGGTCGCCGGCATCGGCATGGGCAAATATCGTCTGCTCATCATCGTGATCTGCGGCTTGCTCACCGTCGCCTTGCAATTAATTCTGGCCAAGACCCGCTTTGGCAGCCGGTTGCGCGCGGCCGTGGACGATCAGCGCGTCGCGCGCGGGCTTGGCATCAACGTCGGCGCGGTCTTCGGCATCACTTTTGCGTTCGGCTCCGGGCTTGCCGGATTGGGCGGCGCGCTGGGCGCCGAGATCCTCGGTCTCGATCCGACCTTTCCGCTCAAATACATGATCTATTTCTTGATTGTGGTGACGGTCGGCGGCACCTCCAGCATCACCGGGCCGTTCCTCGCTTCGATCCTGCTCGGCATCGCCGATGTCGCCGGCAAATATTACGTGCCGAAACTCGGCGCCTTCGTCATCTATGCGGTCATGATCGTCGTTTTGATCTGGCGGCCGCAGGGCCTGTTCGCCCGCGGCGCCGCGCGGTGAGCCGATGAACGCGCGCGCCGACGACGTCGCTCTTTATCTCAAGCGCCGCGCCCGCTGGTCGCCGTTCGAAATCGCGTTCTGGATTTTCGCTTTCGCGACGATCTGGCTGTTTCCGGGAAAATACCTGATCCTCAAAGACACCGCGATCCTCGCGCTGTTCGCGCTGTCGCTCGATCTCATCCTCGGTTACGCTGGCATCATCTCACTCGGCCAGGCCGCCTTTTTCGGGCTGGCCGGATATTTTTCCGGTCTGGTCGCCAAATACGGCTTCATCAACGAGCCAGTGATCGCGCTCCTTTGCGCCGGCATGATTGCGGCCGCGCTCGGCTTTGTCACCAGCTTTCTGGTGCTGCGCGGCTCCGATCTGACCCGGTTGATGGTGACGCTCG
>Ga0307477_10001146_pt1 | contig 23544 bp, 28 predicted proteins | sample atmos_gasesECM2C_FD_203316 | JGI IMG/M metagenome (GOLD analysis project Ga0307477, IMG submission 203316) | Hardwood forest soil microbial communities from Morgan-Monroe State Forest, Indiana, United States - atmos_gasesECM2C_515 | ecosystem: Environmental > Terrestrial > Soil > Temperate...
ATAACGTCGAGACCAGCGTGCTCAACAACGCGTTTGGCGGATCTGCCAATAACGTCACCATCCAGTACTTGACCGTGAGAGGGTTCGCCAGCCTATATCCAAGCGGAGCGATTGGCGTGTCCCAAGGCTCCAATGCGGAAACCCGAGGCGTAAACTGGACCGTAAAGAACTGCGAAGTCTTCCGGAATCACGGCTGGGGAGTGCGGGTCGGCTATGGCATCCACATCCTCAACAGCTACATACACGATAACGGGCAGGCCGGAATCGGTGGCGGCCTTGGAGTAACTACGAAGCCAGCGACCCAGTCAATGAACTCGGGGATTTTGATCCAAGGCAACATCATCAACCATAATGATTATGCTCACTTCAATCCCGACTTCGGCGCCGGAGGCATCAAGATTGGGTCTACTTCCGGCATCACCATTCGCGGCAACACCATCCAGTTCAACGAGGGTTCAGGTGTTCATTTCGATGACCAGACCCAAAATATGTTGTTGGACGGCAACACGATCACGGACAACTCGGATTCGGATGGTGTAAACCAGGAGATGGGCACCGGAACCGCAATTTACCGCAACAACTATGTTGCGCGAAACGGCACCCAGATCAACGATACGTATTTCACCGGCCAACTCACCTCGCATGCCAGCACGGGGGTGAACGCATACTGCAATGTAATAGAAGTTCAAAAGGGGCGCGGAGTGAGCGGGTGGGTCCTGACTGCTGCAAATCGTGGGTATAGCAAATATCCTAGTTACCAGTACCTGGCAACTACCGGCAACGCGTTCCATCACAATACGCTGATCTGGGAGGACGGTGCGACCGGAGCGAGTGGATACTGGCAGGGAGACGCGGCGCATCAGCCCAGCTACTTCCAGAACAACGGGCGGCCGGACTTCAACGACTACCATCTGTCCAGTACGGCTAACATTTTTGTATACGACAACAACAATACTCAGACAAACTCTCGCAAGACGTTCGCTCAGTACCAGAACGCCTCGGGTGATGTTCATGGTAGCGTCGATACGAACAACAAGGCCGGGTTTCCGAAGGTAGCGATTACGTCCCCGGCGGACCAGACAGCGTTCTCCAATTCGATAACGATTGCAGCTGCAGCATCCGACAAGAGCGGAGTCAACCGGGTGGAATTCTATGTCGACTGGAAACTGCAGAAGACAGTTGCCGGTCCTCCATACGATTTCACATTCAGCAACGGGACCACCGGATGGCACACCATCGCAGCCGTGGCGTATAGCAACGCGGGAGTCCGTAATTGCTATGCGGTTTCGCTGCAGAAACAGTAAGCGCCAGGGCTGCGGCTCAGCGTCGGATCGGCTGGGTTCAGTCTGACCGATAGTTCGCTATGAGAATCCTCCGGCTCTCGCCGGAGGATTGTTCTTGCTCTCAATAATCCCCACAGCGTTTGGCCTATTCGACCTTGGACTAAACCGCGACGCGGTACCAATCAGGCCGACGTTCAGTTGATACTCCCGGAGATCCATCCGAGTCTCACTCCACATCTTCTTCTTCCCCAGGTAAGCCCCGTTGCGGAACCATGGAATCGCTGCTCGCAGCGAATTCCATCCGACAAAGGAGCGTTCCATGACATCCCTTCGGCAACGCATGCTCGAGGTGAGGAACAAGCGTTATTCGAAGACCAAGTTCGAGCCCGAGACATGCGCAGCCTTCGCCGGGTCAGCGGCTTAGTGCTTGCCGACTACTCACCCAGAGTTGGCCTGATTGGCCAGGGTATCTCTCACAACCCGTCCCGTCCTTCATCAAGACCATTCCTGCTACTTCCGTAGCGCGTCTGTCCCGCTCCGCTTTTCACTTCAGTCGTTATCGGGATCGGCGGGCGCGCTTGTGTCGGCCTTGCAGGTGGCATCGTTGGGCGGTGGCGGGATGGCCTGAAACGCAGTCGGGGTGTGGGCGGAATTGAAAATATCGGAGAGATCGTCGAGGGCGTGCGCGTCCGCGTAGCCCAGCGAAGACAGCCCAAACTTCGTTTCGATAAACTTCAAAATACTCCCAAAGTCATGATTGACGTGGGACACGTAGCCCGGCTTGGCGTAGGGCGAGATTACAATCATGGGCACCCGGAATCCGTACACATATCCGCAACCCCACTGTGCGCAGTCCTCCAACACCTGCGGCGGTGGGACATGGTCGTACCAACCTCCCCAGTCGTCCCATGTAAGGATGATAGTGGTCTTGGGCCAATACGGGCTGCTGCCGAGGGCATTGACGATCGAGGTTACCCAGGATGGGCCGCAGCCGTTGCTGGTGTTGGAATGGTCGGAATCCTGCCCATCGGGAATTACCCAGATCACCTGCGGGAGCTGACCGTTGGCGATGTCGGTGAGGACCTGCGCGTGGATCTGACTTTGGCCGACGACAACTTTGGGCGCAGCGCCGGTCCAATCCGGTCCCACACAGGCGGTGGCATTGGGCGGAGTAGCATTCGGTCCGCACATGTGCTGAATCGCGTCTGGACCAGTCCAGATCGACCCGGCATTAGGCGCGTAGTAGCGCCATGTGATGTTGGCGGTATCGAGCAAGTCCGTGAGCGTGGCATGCTCAAAGCACGGGTAAATCGGCGCGTTGCTGGTCTCGCTGCCCGAGGGATCGATCAGCTTAACAGTAGAAAGAGGGGGAGCGACGCAACCCGCACTGCCGCTTCCATCTACGTTCTCGGAGGCAAACAAATTGCTCGTTGCCGCAGGGGCGGAAGTCCCCGAAATAATGAATTGATGAGCCGGGAAACTCGGACCCTGGTTGGTCTGGAACATGCGATCTGCGAACGCATAGGTCTGGGCCATCGTGAGGTAGGGCTGAACCTCCGCCGGATACACATAGGTGAACTGTGGGTACGGGTTCGGGGGCGCGCAGCCGGGGGCCCCCCCCTAAACAGGCCGTAGGGATAAGGTTGGCGCCATCCATCTTGCATACCCCGGTGGAAGGGTTCAGGTCGCACATCTGCACGAAGGCGGTGTGGTTGTGGAACAGATCGTAACTATCTGGGTTGGAGCCGACCGTGCCCAGGTCGAGTGGGCTCAGCGGGATGGTCGCGCCTGTCGAGTCCACTCCGCTGCTGGCGATGTCGTACTGGGAGCTGGTCGGGGTGGTGCTGCAGGCACTGCTGTTGCCATACGGCGGAATACACAAGCCCTGAAACAAGTTGTCGGGCGTGCGGTTCTCCTGAAAGATGATTACCACGTGCGGCAAATTCCAGTTGGGTGCCAGGGAGGTAGAACGGGCACTGCCCCCACCGCAGCCGTTCAGGCTCAGGAGAAGTGCGGCGGCACAAACCAGCAAGATAGAAATGGATAACAGTACTAGGCGCCTCATGCCGGGGTGCCCCCTCGTGCAACGGTGTAGTGTTCCAGACCTTCAGTCATTTAACCGCGTTGCGAACTTTCCACTCAGTCAGTGCAAAATTATCAAGAGGGGATTGGGCTTTCCCATCCGGTGCAGCCGCACGACCGGATTCATCTTGTTTCCATTGGGGCCGAGGATACGGGAGATAACCGTATCAGAAATTTGTTAGGTTCGCCTGAATCACACACACATCGCGGTCTATCATTCTCCAAAGAGCGAGTTGCAGGCAAACCGGACGTAACTGTTGAGAACAGGCATAGCGCAACTTTGCGCCTTTTGTTCGCTCGACGGGCGAAAAGAAAGCGCAAACTTGTGCTAAGGGATGTCACAACAGTCGATCATCGAACGGTTCCGAATGCCCTCAACCTGCGATTCTATTCTGACCAGCTTATCGTTCTTAAAAGTCAAAGTACCTGTCCGATCTTCCGAACGATCTTCGTGTTCTCGACGCCTTCTGACGTAGTAGATCAGTCGTCTTGGGTCTGAATCACCCAACATCGCGCCGTCCGGAAATTGGTATGGGAGCTTGTCCGCAAATAATTGCTTGTGGAAGAGGCTGCCCCATCCCAAGCGGTCCCCGACAGCCTCTTCTGAAAGCCCCAGCGGCATCCCATTAACGGCGAGTCTAAAATCGTTCAACAAATCCTCAGGCATTTGAAAATAGAACCAGTCGCCATGTTCATAATCTTGACAGGCAAAGGGCAGAAGCTCGCAAGGCGAACAGTGTCTGGCAATGCGGACACAACTCAAGTTGAAATCAAAAGCGCTGGCCTTTCTATCATCGGTCCGCCGCCGCCGTTGCTTGTATCTCGACTGCATTCATTCCTGCATTGATCTGAACCTTCCACGATTTCACCGTGGCGTTCGATCCTCCACGGACTGGCATGCCTGTCGTTGGTAATCGTCGTAGTAGCCTCGGAGGCGGTCTGATCGTCCTCGGTTTCAGCAAACACTTCCACGGTCTGCACGATTCCTGTGCTGATTGACACTGTCAGCATGAGCGTGTTCAAAGGTAACTTCTTGCGCAATCTCGGATGTTCAAGCTGTAGATCAAGGAGGGCGGTAAGTTTGGCCCAGCGTAATAAATGAAAAAAAAGAACGCAATCTACACTCGCACAAGCACTGACTGGCACTGTTTCAGTGGGAAGGTGGGATTGGTCGACGCCTTTTCTGACGTCCAGAATCCCGCGAAGCTTTCCCGCAGCCTGCATCACATCCGCGACGGTACTCTCACCTACATGTATCGTCCTCGCGAGCGTGAGCATTGCTTCGGCCTGACGCGGGTTGTTCCAGGCGGAAAAGAGTATCGCAATAACAAGCCGCCATGTGCGCACGGATGAAGTCTTTCCAACTCCCGGCCTGCTTCCGCTGGGGAGCTGGTGGAATATCATGACGTCGGAGTATGTTGCGCACCGTCTGATCCGAGAGCTTGTAACCCAGATTGGCCATGGCGCCCACGATCCGGTCATAGCCCCACCTGGGATTTTCCCTCGCCATCCGCACCACCAACCGCTCGCTTTCCTCCTCCACTGTGGGACGACCTCGGGTTTTACGACACTTTGAGCCGTCGAACTTGTGGGCGATGAGCCTTCGGTATCAGGCCAGCATACGTATCCGGTTTCGCGGCCGCCGTCAATCCTTCCAAGGCTTTCCGTCCCAGCCGGTAGGCAATCTCCGCCAAGGTGGCTTTTTCGGCGTCGGATAACAGCAACCTGTCTTGGATTTGGGCTCTTAAGATGCGGTTCTCGGCCGCCAGATATTCGTTTCTCAGCAGAAGTTCCTGGTCTACGGTTCCGGTGATGTAGGCCAGCATGCGAGCCCAAAGCATCTCAGAGCCTCCCTCAAATGATCGACGATCCGTCGAACCGGGATTGTACATGCTCTTGAAATCTCAGAAAGCCGCTGTGCGAAGAAAATTACGAGACCGGAACCCAGACTTTTTCGGTGCGTTTGAGATTTTTGACCAGTGGTTTTAGTTCATGCAGCGACGGGCAGTGCCCCTTCCGTCCCCCTGTGGGCAATACCAGCTGGGCACCGGTTGGCGGGCAGTTGCAGTGACAGGTCACCTTACTACCGGGGTAGTGTATAGACGCGGCAAAAGTGCTACACCCCCTCCCCGCCCCCACCAGAATCCCGGTTTTGGCACTTCACGAGAACTCACATTGGGACTGGTACTGAAGAAACGGGGGCACCGATTCTGAATTCAATACCCGAGTTAGATGGCTTTGAGGAGACAAAGAAGAAGAAAAGAAGGAGAAGAAAGCGATCAAACCAACTAACCAACTTCCGGGTCGGATACCCAGACGCTTGATACGGCTCCCTAAAAGGGAGTTGCTCCCAGATGTGCGCTCACGAGGGCCGAGGGCCAGCGGCACTTTCGAGATTTCGAGATGCATGAGGAAGAGATACAACAATGCTGAGCATTGACCTGAAGAACGTGAAGATGCGAATGACTTTCACGTCCAATTGTGCAATCACTACATTAAAGATGCTTGCTTTTTAAATAGGCATCCATGAATGCGCGCTTCGATGATTTCCTTTGCACATATCGGTCTCGATTGCCGTTCGCAGTGGCTGTTGCATTGCTATATTGTTTTGGCATATCCCCTATCTTCATTTCTTTGAGCCTGGCATTGAATTGTTTTATATCGATTGAATCCTTTCGCAGCGTGGCGGTGTTCTAGGCGCCCTCAACATGGTAGCGGACAGTTTGAAACTCCTACCGCGAGAGAACGGCGCAAAGCAACGTTGGACGACAGAGGAATGGGCACGACAAAAGACGGGTTGGCTGTTCCTGACCTCAACCCCGAGATTTCGCGAGCGGCTGTTGCCTCTTACCAGCTTGTGGCACAGCGAAGAATGAATCAACAAGTGCAGCCCAGCGGCAACGGCGGAGCATCGTGGAGTTACAAAATTCGTGGTCGCCTGTGCTCGCCCGCACGGTTCCACCGCGAGCTCCAGAGCTTGTAACTTATTTGCCGTCACTGGCGCCACATGCGCGACGCCGATTGCGAGGGCTGCCCGCCCCCCAGGCAGGCTGCGTTTTCGTAGTGCAATCGGAGCACGAAGCCGGCGGCGGTTGCGGACTCTGTTCCACAGCGGGGCTAAGTTTAGCATGTCCCGCCATGGTCAAGGAATTATGGGGTGCCTGTGCCGCTCAGCGGCATATAGACAGTGTGAGCCCCCTGGAGAACCACAAATTGCCCCGTCCGCGCACCGACCGCCCTGGGCGTGAAGGTCAGCATCACCTCACAGCTTGCGTTCGGCGCCAGGCTGGTTCCACACAGCGGGTTATGGTGCCAGATGCAACCCGGTGTTTCCTTCACAAAGCCGAACGGAGCGTTAAAGTTCGCTGCCACGCTGCCGACATTGGTCACCGTCACCGTCTGCGGGTTGCTGGTCGCGCCCATCGCAACGTTGCCGAAGTTGATCGATGGTGGCGACAAGGTCAAGACGATCTTGCCGCTCCCGCTGGCAGTCCCCCTTAGCGCCAGCCTTTGCGGACTACCTGCCGCATCGTCCGAAATGGTGACGAAGCCCAACTTTGTCCCTCCCAAAGTGGGAGTGAACATCACGCTCAGCGTGCAGGAGGCGTCAGCTAGCAACGTAGTTGGGCAGTTGTTCTTCTGGTAAAAGTCATTGGTGGCCCGACTGATACTGGCGATGTTCAACGTTCCCCCACTCGTGTTCTTTAGGGTTACTAGCTGGACCGGGCTGAAGGTTCCTATGGCCTGAGCCGCAAAGCTTAAGCTCGCAGGCGTCAGAGTGATCGCGCCGCCGAAGCTGAACTTGCTGACGAAGGCATCGCCGTTCCCGCCATAGGTGGTTTGAAAAGCGCCCGGGGTGGTGGGGAAATTCGAAGAGTAGGTAAAGCCTGTGATATAGGCGCTACCGTCAGAACCGACTGCTATGGTGCTTCCCTTGGTTGTGCCGCCACCCAAATAGGTGGAGTAGAGCAGAGCAGAGCCGTCAGCGTCCAACTTGCTGAAAAAAGCATCGACGAGGCCCAGGCCGCACTTGTTGCAAGTAGTCTGGAAGGCGTCGGGGGTGGTGGGGAAGTTAGAAGAGTCGGTTATGCCTGTGATATAAGCGTTGCCCTGGGAATCAATGGCAATACCGTTACCGGGGATGATAACACTCCCCAAGTCAGGCGTCCCGTCGTACCCACTGCCGCCCAAGTAGGTGGAATAGATTGCTGAGCCGGCGGGGTTCAGCTTGGTCACGAAAGCGTCACCTGTTCCCCCTCCAAAGGTGGTTTGGAGGGCGCCTGGCGTGGTCGGGAAATCGGTCCCGTTCGTGGCCCCCATGACGTAGACATTTCCCGACCTGTCCACTGCTATGCCATTACCGACGTTGGCATAGGTGCCGCCCAGAAAAGTAGAGAAGACCAGAGCGGAGCCGGCGGCGTTGAACTCGGTGACAAAGGCATCGTAGTTGCCGACGAAAGTCGGCTGAAAGGCCCCCGGAGTGGTCGGGAGGTCAGAGAATTCCGTCAGTCCGGTGACGTAGGCGTTACCCGAAGCATCTACAGCTATTGCATTGCCATTGTCGAAAAGTTGTATGCCCTTGGTGCCTCGCAGGTAGGTAGAGTACACCAACGCCGATCCAGCGACGTTCAGCTTGGTGACAAAAGCATTCCCGAATCCGAGGAAAGTGGTCTGGAAGGCACCCGGAGTGATCGGGAAATCAGAGGAATAAGTGTATCCGGTCACGTAGGCGTTGCCTTGGGCATCGGTTGCTATGCCAAAGGCTTCGGTAAGGTCGCTTCCGCCCAAGTAGGTAGAGTAAAGGAGAGCGGAGCCGTCGGCTCTGATTTTGGTTATGAACGCACCGCAGCAGGTGGTCTGGAAGGCACCTGGAGTGGTGGGGAAATTGGACGAGGTCGTCGCGCCAACCACGTACACATCGCCAGAAGCATCGACAGCGATGCTAGAGCCGGTATCGTAGCTGCTCCCGCCGAGGTAGCTGGAGTAGATGAGGGCTGAGCCGGTGGCATTCAGTTTGCTGACAAATGCATCCTCGAGGCCCCCGCCGAAAGTGGTCTGAAATGCACCCGGAGTGACGGGGAAATTGGAGGAACTGGTATAGCCCGTCACATAGGCGTTGCCCGAGGCATCAACCGCTATGCCATAGCCCAGATCGCCGCCACTTCCACCTAGGTAGGTGGAATAGGCCAGCGCTGGGTCGATCACCAACGGCCTCGTCTTGTCGTAATTGGCAACTTCAAAGCTTACTAGGTCACCCTTGAGTGCGTAGTTGCCGTTGATGACCTTCTCGCACAAAGGACTTGGTTCTTCGTTCGTTGTCCTTGGGTCGTGGCTTGTCGGCTGATAGACCACCGGCTTACGAAGTGTGACCTCGCCGTCATCGGTAGCTACCACCAAGTCGCCATTTCCTTCGATCCGTAGGGGAACGCCTCGCTGGCCATGGATCAAGCCCGCCCCTAGATCGAGCGCGATCTGTCCGGGGTCGGCGCCCGGCTGCACCACGAAATCGTATTCCAGCTGTCCCTGGTTGCCGTAGTAGACCAAGTCCACGCCCGGATAGACGTCCGCATATTTCACCTTGCCGTAGTTCGGCACGTTGGTGCGCCATTTCGTGGGATCATTCCCGATGAAATAGTTGCTCTTGCCCGGCAATTCCTCCAGTCCCGTTACGTCGGCCCGAGCATTTCCCCCAACCAATTTCATGTGCAGGACTGCCGGGGTTGCGGATTCAGGCTTCGGAATTCGAGCCGGCCCGCCCAGGGCAGGTCTGCCTTTTGGCTCTGTAACGGTCGAAAGCAGAGCCGCAGGAAGAGATACGCCGTCTGACTCGTGAAATGCAGACGGGCTCAGCAGCGCCGACCCGAACCCTGGTGCTCCTGATTTCTGACTTCTGACTCCTGACTTCTTCCTTAGCGCGAGTACCGCCTCGTCCCCGGTCAGAAACAGCCAGTATCCACTCCCGCGCGAGAGGAATTTCACCCGCCCGTCAGTCTGCCCTTGATTGGCCTCGAAGCTTAACGGCAGCTTGCCGTAGGATTCTATCGCCAGCGCGCGTACTGCGGGCTCGGCCTTGTCTGCCCTGGTAACCTTAGCTTCCCGAGCCGCGGTCGCACTGTACTGTTGCTGCAACATTTGTTTTTCAAATCGATGCGCCCCTAACGACATCAGCAGGGCTGCTGTCCCTAGCAGGATGGTCGCATATACGAAGGCTGAACCCGCGCGAACTTCTCCATGCTGTAGTTGGGATTTCATGGGCCGCCTCCTTCTGGATAGAAAAATGCCTGGAGACGAGAAGAAATATGGGTCTCTCAATATCACGCCAGTCTTGCTGAGTCAAGAAGAGAATACTGCAGAAGAGAATACTGCGGTGGGTGCGCGGTATTGACTCATCTGCCTTCGCACCTAACATGCCAAGTCAAGGCGCGGGCCCGTGTTTTCCTTATGATTGGTCGGCTCATTGGGCACTACCGACTCGTCGAGAAAATCGGCGCGGGAGGCATGGGCGAGATCTTTCGGGCGCACGACGAACGGCTGGCACGCGACATCGCACTGAAATTGGTCCGCCCCGCCTCCTGCGACCATCCTGATCTTCTGCGTGGCCTTGCACAAAAAGGCTGTTTTTAGGTACCTTTTGTGCAACTTACGGGGTGTTTGTGCAGGGAGTAACCTCATATGAAGCGAGGTTCTCTCATGTGGGAATCTATTAGGGCAATTCACGAGGCTCTGGGGATTGAATCTACGTGGGCCTTTGTTCTGGTTATCGCAGCAATATTCGGCCTCTTGACTGGCGGCTTGCTTAACGGAGTCTTGTCACCGCTGGAGTACCTTAAACAGCTCAATCCGGAATGCGTGCGGGAGATCCACCTGGCCGGCGGCGACGAACTGGCAGGGTTTTACACCGATTCTCATTCGAGTTTAACGCCGAACGAGGTCTGGTCGTGGGCTTACACCTTCGGCCCACGGTTCAGGAACCTCCGGGCCATCGTTTTTGAATTTCACGAGTCTTATTTCGAAAAGATGGGCATGCGAGAAATCACCGCGGAATTGGAGCGCATTAATGAACTGGCTGAGGCGGTCAGTCTCGGGGTGCAACAGCTCCGTGCTGGTTGAATTTCAACAGGCTTTGGCCGACCTCGTAGCGAATCCGGACTTCTGCCGCGGACCCGCAACAATCCCGCCCAACTTCACGAAAGATACGATCTCTCGCAGATAGAATAGGCGCGGCTGGTCGGGATGGCGAACCAGAAAGGCATGGAATGCAACTGCATGCTATATCGCGCGCCAACCGGCTCGCACCCCTTGCGCTGAACCTGCCCCGGTTTTGCAAGGCGGTGGGACCGGAGTTGGGACCGCTGCGCTCTGAGTATTCGAGTCTATTTCCAAACACAAACGTTCATTTCTATTCGGAGTGCGACCGCTTTTGCCGTTTCATCCTGCGGAAAGTAGACGAAGGATTCGGTCTCGATCCCGTGCAAAAGCCGCCCTCGATAACGAATTCTCACAGGTCAAGATCGCCCTCAAGGCCTCGTATACGGTGCTCTAGTGACAGTGGCTCACCGACAGTGTCGATGAATGCTATGGCCTTAGGCTAAGGGAAGGTTGACATTAGAATCCCAGTTTTTGAGAGAACGAAGGGTTTTCCCGCGAAAGCGTCCGAAACAACTATGCGTCCATCTTCGAAACGGGCAAGTCCCGTAGGACTTCTTAGCCCGCCGATCCTCGGGAATGGTTTGGGAGGAAGATTCGGGTGTTGGAGATCAAGCGCGTAAATCCTTGCGCGCGAAGAGTCGGCTACATAAAGCAGATCGCCATCGGCAGAGACCAGCAAAGCCTCAGGGGTGGAGAAATTCCTTGAGATCACGCGGGATCTTCCGTGCGCGATGTCGAATTCGATGATTTGGCCACCCTCGACATCGGCAAGGTACAACTTTTTCTCTTTCTTCCCGACACCGAATGCGAGAGGTCCAAGACGACCTGCTCCCACCGCCTCGCCAATGAACTTAGGATCGACGTATTGCGAAGGTTGAAGAGCAACCTGATAAATTTCGGGTGGTTTCCCCGAGCTTGCGACATAAAGGATGTGGGAATCGAAGTCTACATCCAGCCCTCCAACCGCGTGAATAAAACGCCAGGTATGTTGGAGCTTTCCATCTAAAGACAATTGGGCCACAATGTTGGACCATCTGTTATTGAGAGTCACAAATTGCGTAGGTTGCTCGCTCAAGAAGGATCGAGTTTCGAATAGACAACAGATTCCGGATCCATGACCAGCCTTGAGCCCCGAGTAATCAGGAAAACCGATCCGTGTGTTGCTGAGCGCAATGAGGTCATCGACTGCAATCTCAACCGTCCTGATCAGGAGATCTGTAGGGTTCTCGACCGTAACTTCATTCGCGAGGGCCAGGCGTGCGACTACGTTCCGAAGTCATGGCTATCTCGTTATGGAGTCCCGACGTTTATTGAGGCGTACCGCCACCCAGAATGTAGGAATAAGGTCCACAAACTGATTTCCGTCCGGCGGAGGCACCGCCGTTACCCGAAGTCCTGAGCAGATAATGCATAGACGTGCTAAGCCCTTCACTGTAAGGGCTTTTTGTTTTTTACTTACCCTGGACTTACCTTCATCGTACTCACCCCCTCATAGTGCTATGACAAGTCCATGTACAGCCTTTCAGATCTGTTTGCATACATGTACTTCATGGACTTGCCCACTTTGCATCTCGTCGTTCCCGAAGTGCGCCGAATCCTCGCCGACCGGGAGCGCGACGCAAGGCGAGACACTCAAGCCGAATCTATTCTCTCAAGCCTGCCGGCTGGGTCATGCCAATGAAGCCTATTCAGGTTCGGCTCGACCGGATCCAGATAGTGTCATGGGCACCGCAAGGCAAAAGGCCGCCTCTGCTGCAGGGCTATAAGCTCGTGAGCGATTGGTTTGTGCGGTGCCAGACGACGACGGCAACTTATGCCCCCGACCGCATCCGAGGGATTGGCAGGCTCTGGCGGAACTGGCCGCAGTCTCGGCGGTTGATAAATGAGTTTCGACATGGGCGGCCCACACATGGGGATAGGTAATCGGCGTATTCGCGGCCCGAAACGGGTGTACAATGCTCGCAATTGCAAGTCACGTTCTTGAAGCAAACAGGGTCCCCCTACCAAACACGCTGAATCCAGAAAGGGGGCAAGCCATGAAAAACTTGATGAAGTATCGCAGTCAGAAGGTCCTGATTGTGCTCGTTTGGGGTCTGCTCGGCCCCTTGGGGATTTTGCACTCCAGTGCCACCGCCCAAGACTACATCTTTGGTCGCTGGGACTTTGCTTCGGCTCCGCCCAACGGCTGCGGGGAGCCTGGCGAAATTACCAAAGGCGACTTCAACGGTGATGGGATACTCGACTTGGCCATCGCCACAAGTTGCGGAGCTGGCGCTCCAGGTACCATTTCCATTCTCTTGGGCAGGCCTGACGGCACTTTTGAAGCTCCGGTTGCTTACGCGGTTGGGGCCGGTCCGTCCTCAGTCGCAGTGGGCGACTTTAACGGCGATAGTAAGCTGGACTTGGCCGTTGCCAACTTCAACTGCTACCTCATCCCCCCCTGCTCGCCGGGGTCGGTTTCCATTCTGCTGGGCAATGGGGACGGAACATTTCAAACTCACGCCGATTACGGAGCCGGCAATCAGCCGAACACGGTGCGGGTAAGGGACTTTAACGGCGATGGCAAGCTGGACTTAGCTGTCGTTAACCAAAACTGCATCAGCGGCCCCTGCTCGCCGGGGTCGGTTTCGATTCTGCTGGGCAATGGTGATGGCACATTCCGAACTCACGTCGACTATCCGACAGGCACTCAACCCGGCTCCTTGGCGGTGAGCGATTTCAATGGAGACGGTAAGCTGGACCTGACTGTTGCCAACTCGGGCGACAACACGGTTTCGGTTCTTCTGGGCAAGGGAGATGGAACCTTTCAGACTCACATTGACTCCGCCACCGGCGTCTCTAGCGCGTTTTCTGTCGTCACCGGCGATTTCAACCGTGATGGGAAGATCGATTTAGCGATCGCCGACCTTGCAGATAACGCGGTTTCGATTCTGTTGGGCAAAGGGGACGGCACGTTTCAGGGTCAGGTCTCATATCCTGTCGGCGCAACCTTCGGGCGCGCACCACTGGAACTTGTCGCTGCTGATTTCAACCGCGACGGCAAGCTGGACTTGGCCGTGGGCAACTTCGCCAGCAGCGGCCCCTTCGACACCTCGAACTCGAGCGTGTCGATCCTGCTGGGTAAAGGTGATGGCACGTTTCCCACTCACGCTGAGTACGAGACAGGTTCCTTCGGGGGCAGATTGATTGCAGGCGACTTCAATGGTGATGGACAGATGGACCTCGCCCGTTCCAGTGTATTTGTCGGGCAGGTAACGGTCTTGTTGGGAAGGGGTAACGGTACCTTTCAGCTTCGCATCAGCAATGCCACCGGCTCTCGCCCCAAGTCCGTGGCTGCGGGCGATTTCAATGGAGATGGCAAGCTCGATTTGGCCGTCGCCAACAGCGGCGCCAACACCGCTTCCGTCCTCCTGGGCAAAGGCAACGGCACCTTTCAGACTCACGTGGATTATGCCACCGGCAGCAATCCAGTTTCGATCGCTACTGGCGACTTCACTGGCGGTGGCAAACGGGATTTAGCGGTCGTCAACCGCGGCAGCAATACGGTTTCCATTCTTTTGGGAAGTGGCAACGGGACCTTTCAGGCTCATGTAGACTATGCCACCGGCGCCGCTCCCACCTGGGTAGCCATTGGCGATTTCAACCACGATGGCAAGCTCGACCTGGCCGTCACGAACAGCGGTAACAACACAGTCTCCATTCTTTTAGGCAGGGGGGATGGGACCTTTCAGAGCCACGTTGACTATGCAACAGGCAGGGCCCCGAGTTCGGTGGGCATTGGCGATTTCAATGGCGATGGCAAGCAAGACTTGGTGGTCACCAACTATGGCAGCAACATAGTCTCCGTTCTCCTGGGCAAAGGTGATGGGACCTTTCAGAACCACATTGACACTGTCGCCTTCGTGAACCTTGATTCTGTGGCCATAGGCGATTTCAATGGTGACGGGAGGCTGGACGTGGTGGCCCCTAGTTTCCACTCCACTGCGTCTACCGCTCACGTTCTGCTGGGCAACGGCGATGGCACCTTCCAGAAAGGCCCAGACGTGCCGCTGGGCGCCGGTCCAGTTTCGATAATCGCTGGTGATTTCAACGGCGACGGCAAGACCGACGTGGCTGTCGCCATTAGCGGCGAGAACACGGTCTCCATCCTGCTGGCTGGCGGTAATTGCGTTCTTTGTGGTGGCGCTCCCAGTTTCATTGCGGACAACAATCCGTCGTCAATCACTGCCGGTGATTTCGACGGAGATGGCAGTCTGGACCTGGCGGTCACGCATAGCGGTCCGGGCGTAAAAGTGCTCTTGAACTATCCGGTCATCGCGCTGTACCCCACACGGCTGTCTTTTGGGAACCAGCGGGTTGGAACCAATAGCGCGGCCAAGACAACTTTGCTGAGCAATCCGAGCGCAACGGCGTCGATAAGCATGAACAGCATTACGATCGTAGGAGCAAACGCCGGTGACTTTGCCAAAACCAGCACCTGCGTCTCGAAGCTGGTGGCGGGAAAAAATTGTACGATCAGTGTTACGTTCACTCCGAAGGCGACCGGAACCCGGACGGCGACGCTCATCATTAGCGACAATGCTCTGGCGGGTAGACAGGCAGTCGCGCTGACAGGTGCCGGCACGCCCTAATTAATTAGCAAGGGCGTATCGTCCCGAAAAGCGCGCCACGCGGCGCAAGTCGAGTTGTGGCCGACGAGCCACACGTGTGGCAACGCCGCTTCTACGACTTCAACTGTTCTGTTCGCTTTGTGTTCTGGTTGGGCCATATCTGGCCTGGCATCTGGGTGGCTTGGCTCGAGAAGCCCCTCAGGCCGTCGGCACATTGGGATGGTCCTCTTCGCGTATCAACTCGTTGGGGTTGTCATAAGTTGGATTGCCCTCTCTGGTCTTGTGGTGATTCTCTCTGCTGGTATTACTATCTGTGTAGGCTGGGCCACTTGGCTGACGAGAAGCGCATCACCAGGGTTGGCAGCGGCAAAGTGATCGAACCTTGGGTAAACGACTCCATAGCGATAGACCACGTTTGAAAGTTGTTTATGGTCTTCTGAGCCATAGTGGTGCTGTCGATATATGTTTGCGACGGCCCAAACGCCCGAGAGGCAGCGATCTTAACGATGCCATTTATTAGAATTCCAGCGCTCACCTGCGCAATCTGATTGTTCACCGTTCCTCTGAATCCGTTTGACACAGCGTAGGAGTGACCCGTGTAGCTGTATCCATAACTCCCACAGACGAAGATGGAGCCTGCCGGGTCGGTCGAGTTCGCCGCATTGTTAGATGAATTGTATTGCAGGTATCCCTGAAGCCCTACAAATGTATGCGTCGATGTGTTCGTGGCGGTCGTGCTGGTGTTGTTGAACTTCTGAAGATCGATCCCCTCTCTCGCCACTGCGGTAAGAGTTGCTAGCCCATCGGACTGGCGGAAATAAAGTGGGAATATATCCGAGCCATAGATCGTTGCGCCGTAGAGCATGTTCTGCGCAGCTTGCGCTGCGGCAGTAGCAGAAAGAGTCGGTACACCGGAAACCAACGTGCCGGGATTTGAGCCGGTGGAGCCAACTTGTGCGTTCGTGCCCACAGTCAACTGCATGCCGTTCGTAAAAGTTCAATGACGCCACATCAGCGCTGACTGTAGTCGATCCTGACGCTGCGTTGTAGATTGACTGGAACTGATTGAAGTAGGAGACAAGGCCATTTGTCGAGTAGAAGCAATTGATAACCGATTTCTTCACTGGGCTTCCGAAGACCTTGTAGAGTTCAACGGCAAGGTCTAACGGCACATTTTTGGGAGTGAATGGGTATAGCTCTCCGGGTTTGAACCCTAAAGTCAGTGGTAGAAAAGTATGCTGCGGAGGTGTACACGCATCGGCTGTTGCGCCCTTACCGTTCAGGGAGAACTGTTTGTTGCTTCCGTCCAAAACCTAATAGTCAACGTCCCTGTGACCGAGCTGTGGTCGTCAGCTGGCATAAATCCTACTGCGATCGTGCACGTGCCGGCCGGATTGCCCTCGGGAGGCGCACCAGGGTTACATGCCTTATCCCCTTTGCTTTGGCTCTTAACGCTCTTGTAAACCGGTGAAGGATCAGCACCATTGCTGTCCTTAATATCGATGCCGACGATTGGAACACCAGCGGAGATGCTTATCGAGATGCCATGCATCCCAACGATGCCCAGCGGAACTGTTCCAAAATCTAGCGTACTGTCGGTCAGCGTCGCGTTCAATTGCGCGTTAACGGGGAACGAATACGGGGCAGATTTCGGCCGCACGGGCGTTGGCACTCGACCAGTTTGAGCACTGCACTGCAAAGTTGCAGATCCGAGGAACACAGCTAGCAATGCACTGCCGATTAATCGTTGGGCGAGGTCTGTCGACGGAAAGAAGGGCACGGTGTTCTCCTTGGCGTTTGAATTCTTACGCTCAGTTGCTGTCTCCAATCCGATTCCAATGCACCGGGACAGATTGGATCGTTCAAAGCAGGTGCTCAGTCAATTAAGCGAAGAACTTGACCAAAAAGGGACAGGCCGCCATTACCTTTTTACCGCTTAGCCGGAAAGACAGGTGAGGCAAAGCACACTCAAGGGATACCGTGCCCGTTGGATATCGCGGTTGCTCCCGCGCTGCGGGGACTTGCGATTAAGAGACCTTACCGCGCTGTCGGCGCAACGGATCATTGATGACGTGAACCGGCAGAATCCCAAGATGAAGCGCAGCTCTCTCGCAGACTTGAAAAATCTGCTCAGTCTGATTCTCGATGAAGCCTTGCGCCTGGGTTGTGCCGATGCGGCGAAGGGCAATCCCGCGCGCCTGATCAAAATTCCCCGTGCGCCAGAGGGAGACGAAACCCACTCCTACACTCTGCGCGATGTGGAAACGATGCTCGCCGTACTGCCGGAACCGGCTGCGACCGTGGCAGCTGTGGCCGCGTTTGCTGGGTTGCGCAGAGCTGAGTTACGCGGTGTGCGCTGGGAAGATTATGACGGTGAGCAAATCATGGTCATGCGCTCGGTCTGGGAAAAGTTCGAGAACGAACCGAAGACCAAGAGAAGCAAATCGCCGGTGCCGGTCATCCCCCGGCTGCAAGCGATTCTGGCAGCGCACAAACTAGCCTGCGGGAATCCCAAGAATGGAGCAATGTTTGCCAACGGAAAAGGGAACCCTGCAAACCTGAACAACGTTTTGAATCGGGAAATACTGCCGGTGCTGAATCGTTGCGGCATCTGCCGCGAAGCCAAGGCCGATCACGGCTCGGGGACTTCGCACGAATACGTGCGGGATGGTAGTCTACCTAGGTGGCATGGGTTTCACAGCTTCCGCCGTGGACTCGCTTCCACGCTGTACGGTCTGGGAGTGGATGACTTGATGATTCAGCAGATACTCCGGCACCAGGACGTGAGCGTCACCCGCAAGCACTACATCAAGACCACGGGTGAGCAAACCGTCTCCGCTATGGCCAAGCTGGAAGCCCCATTGTGCGCTGATCGTGCGCTGGCCACAGTGCCGGTCAAGCACTCGATGCCCAATTAGTTGTTTGTTTTGAGTTGTTTGCATTCGCTGTGGGCGCGTAGCTCAGGTGGTAGAGCAATGCCCTTTTAAGGCATGGGTCGCAGGTTCGAATCCTGCCGCGCTCACCAATATCTCATTGCTCTGCAACAATTTCCAAGGGCAGCGATAGCAGGTAATTCCTTGCGACCATCGGTGTGCCCAAATTTGTGCCCTCCCATGTCCGAAAAGGCGTCCAGAACCCGGTCCTCGGAGGGGTGGATACAGGTCATGGCCACTGACAGCGACGACCAATATCTCGATGAGTGTAATCGGGGATTTTGCGCCAACTGAGACGATTGGCCACAAGTGGGCTGCCTTTTGGATAACCTCCTGTCAGCGGACCATCCGCCCAAGAATCATGTGTGGCTTCCCTACAAAACTAATAGCTCCGTGCTAGATTGAAACGTTCAGAGAAAGGACCAGGCGTGGTTGGCTGGCTGCGTAAGATCGGGTTGTCCGTGTGCGTAATGGTGATCCTACTAGCTCTTGCAGGTGCGTCCTACCAGGTGATCGGGTCACGTCTGGATGCTCGACATTTTCCTGAAAACGGCCGGTTAGTCGATGTGGGAGGCTACCGCCTCATGCTTAATTGCACAGGGTTTGGGAGCCCAACGGTCATCCTAGAATCTGGATTCGGTGACGTGTCCATCGAATGGAGAGCCGTTCAACCACAGGTTGCGAAGTTCTCGCGAGTCTGCTCGTACGACCGTGCAGGCTATGGGGGAAGTGATCCGGGTCCAATGCCGCGTACCAGCCTTCAGATTGCGAGAGAGCTACATGCACTTCTTAAAAATGCCGGCGAAATGCCACCGTATGTGCTTGTCGGGTCTTCCTTTGGCGGGTACAACGTTCGTGTGTTTAACGGGCTCTACCCGGACGAGGGGGCGGGAATTGTGTTAGCTGACGCTACGCAAGAGGACCAATATGAATTGCTCCCTAAGGCGTGGAGCGCGATCAGCGCGGCGCAATTGAAGCACTGCGAGCGGCAGCAACGGTATGCTTTCTTTCTTATCGACCTTGGCATTGGACGCCTCCTGTTTCGAGGGCACGACGCAGACCACGGTGCCTATTTGATCCTCCAGACGAAGTACTTGAGAGCTAGAGCCAGCGAACTTGAACAAATCCAGGTCAGCGCGGAGCAAGCGCGAGTTGCTGACCACATCAGCGACAAGCCTCTTGTGGTACTGACCGCTGCTGACAATACCGATGCCATTTTGAGTAGTGGCCTCAGCAAGCATGATTTCGAGGAATTTCAACGCATTTGGGTGGATGATCTCCAGATGCGATTAGCGCGTCTCTCCACTCGCGGCAGACGCATCATGATACAGGGAAGTGGCCACGACATTCCTTCGGATCGTCCTGAGTCTATTGTGAACGCGGTGCGCGAACTTTGCGCAGCGACAAGTGCACACTAGCTCCCATACACACTGGCGAAGGAAGCAACTGTTGTAAGCCTACTAGTCTAGTCCAGTAGGTTAGCGCAAGTTTGCGCCGTCTGTTCCCCCTAAGGAATCACGCAAGAACAACTTTACGGTTGCGGCTTGATGGTGTGGTTCCATTCGGGCAGAGTTTCATGGCGTAGCAATCGAAGGGAAGCAATTTGATCGGGTGTGGGTTTGAGACCGCAGGGATAGTGTCGGCGGTCGAGATAGAAAGTGACCGGAAGTCCGGTTTGGGTTTGGGTAGTACGGGCATAGTTGAGGATTTTCTGGTAGGAGTCCAGCGGTTCGCCCGCCCAGTTTCGTGAGACTTCGGAGAAGAGGCGATGCTCGATAGGATTCCATTTGGAAGCACCGGTAGAATAGTGGGTGACGGTCACAGCCAAGGCAAAGGAGTTGGCCAGTTGGAACTGGATCTCGGTTTTCCAGGCATGACATTGGCAACTGTTGCTACCGCCGGTATCCGCCAGAATGAGGAGTTGGCGGGAACCGGAATAGCGAGTGGAACCTCCCTGGTGCCACCAATGGGCGATGGCCTGAGCGGCAAAGGCGGGAGTGTCGTGGGAAACGCCGACCACCAGAGCCCGTGATTTTCCATAACATCGTAAATCCCATAAGGAATAGCGAACCCAATGGAATCGGTGCGGAAGTCGTGATCATAGACGCAACGTGGGACCGGTTCCAAACGGTGGCCAGGGTTTTTGAAATTGCCGACGAGCTCGTGTTTTTTGCTGTCCACGCTGACGATGGGCAGATGACGGTGCTGGAAGCGGTCGCGCAGCTCGGCGAGATATTCGAACTGAAGATTGCGGTTGGGACTCGAACCGGTGTAGATCTGCTTTTGATTGACCCGCAAAGAATAGCCCATGAGATGGAGCAGGCGCGCGACAGTATTGGGGGAGACGGCAATGTCGAGTTTACCCAGCTCATCGGCGATGGTGGTCGTAGTACGGCGAGACCAGCGTAAGCCCGCGGTATCGTGTTGGAGCAGGCAATGAAGAACGGCGATTAGGTCTGACGTTTTTTTTCCGCCGGAGTACGACCACCGCCGGTGCGGCGAGATCGGCCGCTGACCACATTCTGATCCAGCAGTTGCTGCCGACCGCGGGCTACGGTGTGTACGTCCAAGCCCAGGAAATCGTCGAGCAGAGTGTCCCCGCCGCGGCCCAGGCGGATGGACTCCAGCCCGGCAAATAATCGACGCTGTGGTTCATCGAGCAGGCTATAAAACGGGAGTATGGCGGCCTTGAGTTCATCGGGAGAAGCCTGGAGGTCGGCGGAATGGACGGCTACAGGAACGGCGTGAGCGCTGCGCCGGGCGAGTAACTGTTTGCGGCGAGGGACGGATTCGATGTCGGTATAGAGAAACTGGCCATCCACCTCGATTCGAGCCAGGCGCTGTTGCTCGATGAAATGGCGGAGAGGCTGCTGCACTTCGGCGTGCAGGGCATCGGCCAATTCATGGACGTAATAGCGGTTGGCAGACTGGTTGACAAAGGTTTCACGGTTCCGGGAGAGTTGCGGTCCCACCGGAGCAAGCCAGAAATAGTTGTCACCGCAGAACAGAGTAGACGTCGGGCGTGTAATGGAACGTTTACAGGATACGCCGGACGCGCTTTTTTCGGGGATGTCCGCAATCCGGGAGCCTCATTGACACATCTGCAACACTCTGTTATTGAATCGTCGCGAGAGTTCTGAAAAGTCACAAACAGTTATTTCTTGCGAGGGCCAGTTGATTGTTTCTCTCGCGCGCCATACAGAGGAACAAGTGTCCTGTCCGAAACGAAGTCTTCTTGACCCAATCTACGCCGTGGGCATTCTTTGTTTCTTGTCGTCCCTGGCTTGGACGCAGGGCGAGGGCGCCGATGTTCACGAGCTGCTAAAAGACGAAATCTTGTCTCCGGCGGTGGCCGAATTCCAGATCCGTCAATACATAATTCAAAATACGGCGGCACTGCCGAAGCCTCCGGCAACCGCGCAGGAATGGAACGCATCAGCCACGCGCTTGCGGCGTCACTTGCTCGATGACGTCGTATTCCACGGGTGGCCTAAGGAGTGGATTGAGTCCGCGCCCAAGTTTGCAGAGAGCGGCGTGATTGAGACCGGCGACGGCTATCGTATTCACAAACTGCGCTACGAGATTGTCCCGGGCTTCGAATCCTCCGCGCTGCTGTACGAACCCGAGCACGTTGACGCCAGAGCCCCGGCTATCTTGAATCTGGCGGGACACGACGGTCCCCTGGGATATGCCTACGAGTTCAAGCAAAAGCGCTGCATCAGCTTTGCCAAGCATGGAATTCTGGCGCTGAACCTGGAATGGTTCGGGTTCGGCGAACTCAGCAAGACGGGAAACGAGCATTGGTTCGCGGCTCACTTGGATATGGTCGGGGCCAATGGACTCGGAATTTTTTATCTGGAAATGCGCCGGGGCCTGGACTATCTCTACAATCATCCGCACGTTGATAGGAACCGAATTGGAGTCACGGGCTTGTCGGGAGGCGGGTGGCAAACGATCGTCCTGAGTGCTTTGGATGAGCGGGTCAAGGCCACCAATCCGGTTGCCGGATTCTCGTCCCTTCGCTCCCGCGTGGAGGTGAAGGAATATGGCGATATGGGAGACGTCGAGCAGTCGGGGACGGACTTCCTGCAAGGCTTTGATTATCCTTATCTCGTAGCTCTAGTGGCACCGCGACCAACCCTGCTCACCTACAACGGCGAAGACGACTGCTGTTTCCGTGCCAATCTGGTCAAGCCGCGAGTTTATGACGCGATCCAGCCTTTCTTCGGGCTTTTCGGTAAGGCGGATAGTTTCATCTGGCACGAGAATCGGGATCCCGGCAACCACAATTATCAACTGGACAACCGGCTCGCGGATTACCGCTTCTTCACCAGGCAGTTTGGTCTTCCTCTAATTGACAACGAAGACGGCGTATCCGCCGAAGTAAAGAGCTACGAAGAGTTGGTCACTCCCTTGCCGCAGGACAATCTGACAATCCTCGACTTGGCCCGCGGGCTGGGCCGCCAGATTGCTCGGAAACCGATTCCCACCGGCACCTCAAACAAAGCGGCATGGGCGACTTTCGAACGAAGCAGACTAAAGAACGTGGTTCGCTATAAACCGGTGGAAGTGCAGGATACCTGGTCGGTTGCAACGACCAAGCACCGTGACCTGCAGTCTACGTCCTATCTGTTTCAGCTCAGCAACGGTTTGACTGCGAACGGGGTCGTGCTGCGATCAATTCTGCAAAGCTCAGACCGAGCGCCAGTAACGATTGTGCTCAATGACAAAGGTCGGGAAGCGGGCGCCGATGCGGTTCTGCAGCGTTTCAGTCGGGGCGAACAAATTCTCAGTCTGGACTTAATGTTTACGGGTGGGGCGTGGAAGAGCGAGTACCCTTTTCTATTTGCGCAGATGCTGGATTCGTTGGGCGACCGTCCCATCGGAATGGAAGCTGCCCAGCTTATCTGCATTGCACGTTGGGCGGAGCAAAGGGCGGGGGTCTCCAAGGTACGCCTGGAGGTCGGTGGCATGCGGAATCAGGCCGTGGCGCTGGTGGCGGCAGCGCTTGAACCCGAATTGTTTTCCGAACTTGTCGTGAGCGAGGGCATTCGCAGCTTCAGTTACGTGCTGGAGAAGCCGGTGACATTCGATCAGGCTCCGGAGCTTTTTTGCCTCGATCTGTACAAAGACTTCGACATCGACACGTTGGAAACTCTGGCGGCGCCAGTGACCGTTTGCGCAAGCCACTATCTGGAGCTCACCGGAAGTAAGCCGTAGTTTCGAAGAGGCGAAAGCGCTCGTTAGGGAACTCGGGGCATGACTTGCGCGATCGCATCCCGTCCAATGCGGGCAGGCAGGTTTGACTGAGTGCACTCCTTAACAAAGACGCGATTGGTCTAAGCGGGTCCATAGCGGCGGATTTGGCATCAGCAAAATGGAGTGCGACGCGCTACCCGCACAGCGTCAATGGACAGGCCCCAAGGTCACAGAATTTGCTCTTTTTTCCAGGGCACGGAGCTTCACGTCGTCAGGAAACAGTTCAAT
>Ga0307477_10001147_pt1 | contig 23530 bp, 23 predicted proteins | sample atmos_gasesECM2C_FD_203316 | JGI IMG/M metagenome (GOLD analysis project Ga0307477, IMG submission 203316) | Hardwood forest soil microbial communities from Morgan-Monroe State Forest, Indiana, United States - atmos_gasesECM2C_515 | ecosystem: Environmental > Terrestrial > Soil > Temperate...
TCAGTCGCGCGGACCTGGCCGAGTTCATGGTGGGGCAGGTACGCTCGCCGACCTACCGGCGCAAGTCCGCAGTGGTCAGCTCGTGAGCAATCCGCGCCCGGACTGACCGTGCATCCCCAGGCCGCCGCCCGCATCGGCGCCGTGATCCGGTGCCACGCCACGGGCCTGGAGCAGGCCACGAGTCCCGAAGCGCTGATGTCGGGCCGAGGGGACAGCGAACGCCTGATGGACATGCTGCGCGACGCGCTCGACGAGCTGGAGGCAGCTCTGACCCTCAGCCCGGACGACTGGCACAGGACCGGCGAGCCAAGCCGCGATCACTGGGACGACCGGATGCGGGAGTGCCGCCCCTGGGACTCGAACCCAGAACCTTGGGCTTAAGAGGCCCCTGCTCTGACCAATTGAGCTAGAGCGGCTCGGCCCCGGATCTTAGCCGCCGGGGACGGTTCGGCCCGGGGGCCGGGCTCAGCCCGCGGGCGCGGTGTGGGACGGCTTCGGGGGCGCCTTGGTCCCCGGCCCGCCCCCGGTGCCGGCTCCGGTGGAGGACGATGACCCGGCGGCGGAGGTCGTCGGCAGCTTGCCCGACCTCAGGGCGGCGGCCTGGGTCTTGAGCTGCGAGAGCTGCGATTGCAGGGTGGCGCGCTGCGAGGGCTGGGCGAGGCTGACCGCCTTGGCCGAGGCCAGGTCACCCTGACGGGTGTCGCCCCCCAGGTACCAGTCCTGGGCCATCTGGCCGTAGGTGGCGATGCTCGGTCGGGCGGTGGCCACGATCGCCTCCGCCCGGGCGGCGTCGCGGTAGGCCCCGATCCCAGTGGGGCCCAGGACCGCCGCCACGTCCGCCGCCAGGTTGGGGCTGGGGTTGGAGGTGAGGGTCAGGTAGTGATCCCAGGCGTCCTTGACCGGGGCGAGCTGGCCCCGGGCCTTGGAGGTGAAGTTTCCGTTCTGGTCATAGTTGGCGGGCACGTTGGCCACGTCGAAGCGAAGCTGGGTGAGCTGGGCCCAGCTGGCCGCATCGTTGGGGTTCCTGGCCACGGCCTTCTCGGCCGCCTTGAGCCGGCTGTCGAACGCACTGGTCCCGCCGCCGCCCCCGCCGCCGCCCTTGAACGCGTCCAGGAGCCCGCCGTTGGTGGCCCCGCCGATCCCGAAGAAGATCAGCCCCCCGCCCATGAGGACGGCCAGCCACAGGTAGATGGCCTGCACGGTGCGCCGGCGCCCCCGGCCTCTGAGATCAAACAGCATCGCTCAAGGATGGGCCCGCCTCGCCCGCCCCGTGGTCGGTGAGGCGGCGTTCCAGGACGGACGCCACAAGGATACTCAGCTCGTAGAGGACCAGGATGGGGACCATGACCAGCAGCATGGTCACCACGTCGCCCGGGGCGATGGCGGCCACCACCGCGGCCAGCACGACGGCGTAGCGCCGGTTCCGGCGCAGCTGGCGCGAGGTGACCAGCCCGGCCCGGGTGGCCAGGACGATGCCCACCGGCACCTGGAAGACCAGCCCGAGCAGGCCCAGGGTGATGGCCACGAAGCGGTAGTAGTCACGGGCCTGGACGAGAACGTTGAACGAGCCGCTGTTGAAGTTCTGCAGGAAGTGCACGGCCGCGGGGAGCACGATGAAGTAGCCGAAGGCCACCCCGGCCAGGAACAGCGCGGGCACGCTCAGCATGGCCGGCATGGCGATGCGGCGCTCGGTGGGGCTGAACGCGGGCAGCACGAACGCGTAGAGCTGGAACAGGACGACCGGGAGGGCGAACAGGATCGCGAAGTAGAAGGCCACGGTGGCCGTGGCGGTGAAGGGCTCTCCCACCCCCAGGGTCACCGGCTTGTTCCCGATCGGGGTACGCGGGAGACGGGCGATGGCGGCCCGCAGGGCCGCCTCCTGGCCCGCGAGGCCCTGGCGGGCGGCGGCGGACAGCCCGCTGTGAGACCCGGCCAGGGCCTGGAGGGTGACCAGCTGCTGGCGGGCCAGAGTGAGGACGGCCTCCTGCGTGCGAGCCACCTGGCCCAGCGGCCCCCGGCCCGCCCGGATGGCGGACTGGGTCTGGCGGTCCAAGGGCCGGTTGATGACGCTGAGCAGCGAGTGGTTCTGCCACATGCACACGCCGAAGGCCACCACCAGGGCGGCCAGCGACACGAGGAGCCTCGTGCGGAGCTCGTCCAGGTGGTCGACGAGGCTCAGCCTGTCCTCGTGTCCGATGACGCGAACGGCGCTGGCCATCGCTGTCCAAGGGTAACGCGCCTACCCCGTCCTCCCCAGAACTGGGGACCCTTGCCAGGCCGGGTTCGAACACTGGACGAATAGCTCAAGTCCTGGTGTGCGGGGTCCGATGAGGTCAGCGAGGAAGCGGACCATGAGCCCCCAGTCAGAGCCCGACAACCGTCACATCCGCCAGGTGGTCCTGCCCAGCGGACGCACCATCCAGGTGGTCTACTTCGGCGACGCCGCGGGGTCCCAGGGCGAGGATGGGGGAGCCGGCACCACCGAGCTGCACATCTGCCCGGAGTGCGATTCCCACCTGGTCTACCCGGTCGAGTGGGAGGAGGCGGGAGCCACCCACTGGCGCGTGGCCCTGCGCTGCCCCAACTGCGAGTGGGGCACGGTCGGCGTCTTCGAGCAGGAGCTGGTCGAGCTCTTCGACTGCGAGCTCGACCGCGGGACCGAGGCCTTGATGCGCGACCTCCAGCGGCTCTCACGAGCCAACATGGAGTCCGACATCGAGCGCTTCATCGACGCCCTCCAGGGCGACCACCTGCTCCCCGACGACTTCTAGGCCTCGGCGCCCGCGGCGGCGGGCATCCCTGCCGATCAGCTGAAGCGCTCGACCACCGCGTCGGCCACCAGCTCGAGCACGTCGCGCTGGCCCGCGGGCAGGCGGTCGGGCAGCTGGGCCTTGGCCCCGGCCACCAGCCGCAGGGCCCGGTCCCGGGCCTGCTCGAGCGCCCCCGTGGCGGCGATCCGGCGGCACGCCGCGTCAGCCCGGTCCGGATCGCGCAGGGTCCGGAGGTCGAGCCCGGCCAGGTCGGGATCCCGGCGGCGGGCCAGGATCAGGGGCAGGTTGACCGTGCCGTCCATCAGGTCGGCCCCCCGGGCCTTTCCGGTCCGCTGGGGCGGACCCTCGACGTCGAGCACGTCGTCCAGGATCTGAAACGCCATGCCGATCTCGCGGCCGAACCGCCCCAGCCCCGAAGCCAGCTCCGACCCCCGCTGGCTGGCCGGGCCCCCGGCCAGGGCGCCCAGCCGGCACGAGGCCTCGAACAGGCTTGCGGTCTTCAGCCGGCAGCGCTCCAGGTAGCGCTCCACGCCCACCACATGCCACGCGTCCTCGCGCTGGACCAGCTCGCCCCGGGCCAGGGCGGAGGCGGCGTCGGACAGGGCCCGCAGCTGATCGGCCCGGCCGTTGCGGGCCAGCTCGGCGAACGCGCGCGAGAACATGAGGTCGCCGGTGGCGATGGCCACCTCGCGGCCCTCGGCCGCCACCACCGTCGACTGCCCGCGGCGGAGCACCGCGCCATCCAGGATGTCGTCGTGGACCAGAGACGCGCTGTGGACCAGCTCGACCGCCACCGCCGCCCGGACCAGGGGCTCGGCCCCGGGGCCGGGGCCGGCCGCCCGCAGGGCGCGAGCGGAGCGGGCGTCCGGGCCGGGCCCCGCGCCGTCGCCGGGGGGACCGGCGGCGATCAGCACCAGCAGGGGGCGCAGGCGCTTGCCCCCCGCGGCGATGGTCGACCCGGCCGCCACCGCCAGCCGGGTCCCGGCCGCGGCGGCGATCTCCTCCAGCCGGCGCTCGATGTCCAGCAGTCCCTCGCGGATCCGCTCCCCCGAGGCGGCGAGCACGCTCTCGACCCCGGCCAGGGGCGGGCCACTGGCCACGCTCACCGGACCACCCCCCAGTGCAGGGCGATGATGCCCCCGGCCGTGAGCACCCACCGCACCCGCTCGAGCCCGCTGCGGTCCATGAGGGCAGCCAGCTCGATCGGGGCCGGGAAGCGCCTGACCGAGCGAGGCAGGTAGGTGTAGGCGTCGGGGTCCCCGGCCAGCCGGCCCAGGGCCGGCACCAGCCGGTCGAACCACAGCCGGTAGAACCACGACAGGGGCGGGCCCTGGGGAGCCGTGATCTCCAGGATCACCACCCTTCCGCCGCGCCGGACCACCCGCACCATCTCGCTCACTCCTCGCTCCAGATCGCTGAAGTTGCGCGCGCCGAACCCCACCGTGGCCGCGTCGAAGTGGTCGTCGGGATAGGGCAGCTCGAGCGCGTCGCCGGCCTCGAAGATAACCGGAGCGGCCCCGTCACCCTTGCTCCGGGCCCGCTCGAGCATGGCCTCGGAGAAGTCCAGCCCCACCACCTCTCCTCCCGGGCCCACCCGGTGCGAGAGCTCGAGGGCCAGGTCGCCCGTCCCGGTGGCCACGTCCAGCACCCGGCTCCCGGGGCCCGCGCCGGCCAGGTCGGCCGCCCGCCGGCGCCACCGGTGGTGGAGCCCGGCCGTCATGACCGTGTTCATGGCGTCGTACAGGCCGGCGATGCGGTCGAACATCTCCCGCACCTGCGTGGCCTCCAGGGTGCCGGGTGCGGGGGGGGTGCGGTTCATGAGAGGGGGGCGGCGGTCGGGGCGGGCCGTCGGAGGTGGGTAGATGGCGGGCGACCTGCCGCCACCATGCGCGACGCTACTTCAGGTGCGCGAGGAAGTCGACCAGCGCGTTGAACTTCTGGGGTGGCAGGTTCTTGAACGACGGCATGGGCGCGGTGGGGTTGACCAGGGTGCGGGCGATGGCCTGGAGGGGAAGGCGGGCGGCGATCTTGGCCAGGGGCGGGCCGGGCCCGTCGTTGCCGTTGTCGCCGATCTTGTGGCAGGCCAGGCACCCCGACTGGGCCGCCACCTCCCGCCCGGCGTTGAACTGGGCCACCGCCCCCGGCCCCATGGCCTTCACGTTGCCCGGGGTGGCCATGTCGATGGCGGTGGGCGCCCCCACGTTGGCCCCCTGGTAGGTGAGGAGGGCCATGGCCCCGATGGTGAAGATCCCGGCCAGGGTGGCGATGGGCCGGCGCTCGGGCCGGCGCTCGGGGCTGCGGTCGTAGAACGGCAACAGCAGGAGCAGGATCAGGGCGATGGTGGGGATCCCGATCGTGGCCAGCGGGGTCAGGGTGTTCGGCTTGACCACCCGCAAAAGCTCGAACAAGAAGAAGAAGTACCACTCGGGCCGGGGCGTGTAGGTGGTGGTGGCGGGGTCGGCCTTGGGTCCCAGCTCGGCCCCCAGCACGAGCGACAGGGTGATGATCGCGGCCAGGACGACGCAGGCCATGATCGAGTCCTTGGCCACGGCGTAGGGGAAGAACGGCTTGCCCTGGGCCTTGAGGATCGAGTACTCGCGGAGGTACTGCTCCTTCTCGCGCTGGTTCATGCCCCGCTCACGCCTGGGCCTTGCGCAGCTCGGGCTCGGCCTCGGCCTTCAGCCACGGCGGAGCGGTGGTCCCGAGCTTGGCCACCAGATAGAGGTGGACCCCGATCAGGGCGGCGATGGCCCCGGGGATGAGCAGCATATGGATGGCATAGAAGCGCGACAGGGTGGTGGCCCCGAAGTCGGGCCCCCCGCGCAGAAAGTCGGCCAGGTAGGGGCCGATCAGGGGACCGGTCCCGTTGAGGTTGACCGCCACGATGGTGGCCCAGTACGAGCGCTGGTCCAGCGGGAGCAGGTATCCGGTCAGCCCCATCATCAGGGTCAGGACCACGAGCAGGACCCCGATCACCCAGTTGAGCTCGCGCGGGTACTTGTAGGCGCCGAAGAAGAACGTGCGCCCCATGTGCAGGAAGATGAGGACGATCATCACCGAGGAGCCCCACTTGTGCATCCCCCGCACGAACGCCCCGAGGAAGGCGGTGTTGGTGATGTACCGGACCGATTCGTAGGCGCGCAGGGGCGACGGGTCGTAGTACATGGCCAGGAACACCCCGGTCACGGCCTGGGACAGGAACGCGAACAGGGTCGCCGACCCGAGGGTGTAGAACCAGTTCGTCCCCTTGGGCACCTTGCGGAACAAGAGCCACCGCAGCCCTCCGCTCAGCGAGGTGCGCTCGTCCACCCAGTCGGCGGCGCTGATCCCCGCCTCGCGCGCGGCCTCCAGGGGATCGGGGGGGCCGTTGCCGTTGCCCTCGCCAGGGCGCACCGGCCGGGGCTGGAGGATGCGCGGCCGGGGCGGGGCGGGGAGCTTGGGAAGCCGCATCTCGCGCCGCTAGCCGGGGAGCTTCCGGGCCGTGGGCCGCGAGGGGTACAGGTACTGCCCGATCCCGTCCAGGGGCTCGCCGGGATCGCGTGGGGAGAAGCGATGGAGCTCGCTGTTGTTCGAGTAGCGCGGCCCGAGCTGGACCCGGCCGGCCCGCACGCGCGTGTAGAAGCGGTCGAGCGGACGCACGGGCGGCCCTCCGGTCCGCAGCCCGCGGAAGTCGTAGACCCCGCCGTGGCAAGGACACACGAAGCGCTGGGCCGCGGCCACGTAGCGCACCGGGCAGCCCACGTGCATGCAGCGCGTGGAGACGGCTATGAACTGGTTGTACTGGTCGGCCGGCTCGGTATCGACGCTGGGGTTGCGCTTGCGCATGTAGACCGTGCTCTTGCCCACCTCGCCGATCCCGGGGATGAGGGTCACGATCTTGGGCATGTAGGTGTCGGTCGTCACCCCCTGGGGCTTGCCGTCGGTCTTGAAGTCCCCGACCGCGCCCACGTCAACCCACCGGGGGGCATGGCCCTGGAACACCGGGCCGAGCGCGAACCCCAGCGCGGGCAGGGTGAAGGCGCCGGCCGCCACCGCCCCCGCCGTGTGCACCGTGCCCGTCATGAACCGCCTGCGGGTGACCGTCTCGCCCTCGAAGGCCCCGGGGATGTTGCGATCAGCGGTGTACTTGGGCTTGGGCTCCTTGCGCTTGGGGCGCTTGGGTTCCTGAGGTTGGCGGGCCAATCGAGCTCCTGGACACCGAGGGTGGCGGGCGGCAAAAGATACCGGCCCGCCGGTTCGGGCCGGCGCGGACCCGGCCGCTCAGCCGGCCGGGCCCGGGGCCCCGGCTGCCTCGCGGGCTGCGGCCCTGAGCGCCCCGGCCGCCCCCGGCCGACCCGCACGGGCGGCCGCTTTGGCCGCCCGGTGGGCCGGAGTGGGCCCCCAGCCGACCGCCACCGCGCCCGCCTCCCACGCGGCGCGAGCCAGGTCGGCGTCGCCCGAAGCGTGAGCAAGCGCACACAACGAGATCACGTCGGCCAGCTCCGCCACCGCCTCCACGTCGCCCAGGGCCACCAGCCGGTCCAGGCCCAGGGCATAGAGGCGGTCACCGGCCAGCAGCCTCAGGTCCGCCTCGGCCTCGGCCTCGTTCACCAGGCGCGAGTGACCGTAATGCAGCAGGTAGCCCTCGTAGATGGCCTCGATCAACAGCTCGTACTCGGACGCGCGGGCGGCCGTGCGCGGGCCGGCCGCGGCCCGGGCGCCCGGGCCCTCGACCCACGGCCCGGGCCGGGCGGCCAGGGCCCCGGCCACGGGACCGCCCTCGGCCCGCAGCTGCTCGGTCAGCCGGGCCGCCACGCTGGCCGGCGCGCCCCCGCTCATCCCCCCGCCCCCGATGGGGCCACCTCCGCGAAGGCCTCCTCGGCGGCGGCCACGGTCCGATCGACGTGGTCGGGCCCATGGGCCAGGGATGGGAACCAGGCCTCGAACTGGGACGGGGGGGCGTACACCCCGCGGGCCAGGAGCGCGCGGCAGAAGGCCGCATAGGCGTCCAGGTCACAGCGCCGGGCCCCGTCGAGGTCGCGCACCCGCTCGGCGGTGAAGAACACGGTGAGCAGCCCGGGCGCGTGCTCGAGGCGCACCGGCCGGTCTCCCGCCGCCCGGCGCAGGCCCTCGGCCAGCCGGGCGGTGGTCTCCTCCAGGCGCCGGTAGGCGGCCTCGTCCAGCCGGGCCAGGGTGGCCAGGCCGGCGGCCACGGCCAGGGGGTTGCCCGACAGGGTTCCCGCCTGGTAGACGTCGCCCGCGGGGGCGACGCGCTCCATCAGCGCCCGGGGGCCGCCGAACGCGGCCGCGGGCAGCCCCCCGCCCAGCACCTTGCCCATCACGGTCAGGTCGGGCTGCACCCCGGTGAGCTCCTGGGCCCCCCCGGGCGCGACCCGAAACCCGGTGATGACCTCGTCGAACACGAGCAGGGCCCCGGCCCGGGTGGCCCGCTCGCGCACCAGCTCGAGGAAGCCCGGCTCGGGCCGGACCAGGCCCATGTTGGCCGCGATGGGCTCGACGATGATGGCCGCCAGCTCCTCCCCGGCCGGTCCCTCGGTGGCCGCGGCCACCCCGTCGCCGTGGTTGAAGGCGACCACCGTGGTGCTCGCAGCCGCCGACCTAGGCACCCCGGGGCTGGCGGGGATTCCGTGGGTGGCCAGCCCGGACCCGGCCTCGGCCAGCAACCCGTCGACGTGGCCGTGGTAGGCGCCCGCGAACTTCAGCACCCGCTCGCGGCCCGTGATCGCGCGGGCCAGGCGCAGCGCGCTCATGGTGGCCTCGGTCCCGGAGGAGGTCATGCGCACCATCTCGACCGAGGGCACCCGGCGCGCGACCTCCTCGGCCAGCTCGACCTCGCCCGCGGTGGGGGCGCCGAAGCTCGTGCCCCGCCCCGCCGCCTCGCGCACCGCCTCGACCACGGCCGGGTGGGCGTGACCGTGGATCAGCGGCCCCCACGAGCACACCCAGTCGATGTAGGAGTGGCCGTCGGCGTCGACCAGCACCGCGCCCTCGCCCCGGTCCACGAACAGCGGGTCGCGTCCGATGGCCCGCATGGCCCGCACCGGCGAGTTGACCCCGCCCGGGAGCACCCGCTGGGCGCGCCGGTACAGCTCGGCGGAGCGTGAGTCGGAGGGAGCGAACGTCAAGCCAGCTGACGCTACGCGTGCGCCGCTTCCCAGCGCCGGTAGTCGTCGGTGAAGTACAGCAGCCGCACCTTCTTGAATTCGGTCGAGGAGTACAGCGTGGCGCGCTCGGTCACTCCGGTCTGCTCGGCGATCGAGTCCAGGATCGCGTCGCACTCCTCCTTGGAGCGCCCGTGGGCCATGGTGAAGATCGAGTACGGCCAGTCGGGATAGGTCGGGCGCTGGTAGCAGTGCGAGATGCCGCGGAACGCGGCCATGCGCGGGCCGAGCTCGGCGATGCGCTCGTCGGGGACCTTCCACACCCCCATCCCGTTGGCCGAGAATCCCGCCCGGCGGTGGTAGAGGATGGCCGCCACCCGGCGCAGGAGGCCGCGCTCCTGCATCCCCCGCATGTGCTCGAGCAGCGTGTCCTGGGTCATCCCCAGCCGGTCCGCGGCGGGCTGGTAGGGCTCGGCCACCACCGGAAGGTCGCCCTGGGTGGCCCGGATCACGGCCACGTCGCGCTCGTCGTAGGGGACGGCCTCGAGCTCGGCCGGCGGCTGGCTCTCGCCCTCGCTGGCCAGCATCGAGGTGTCGCCCTGCATCTCCAGGTCCATGCGGATCTTGTACAGCTTGAGCGTGGGCAGCTGGCGCACCGACTCGGCTCCGGTCAGGCGCTGGAGGACCTCGAGCGTACCGTCCAGGCCCAGGCGCGAGTCGGGCTCGACCGCGATCGTGAACCACATGTTGAAGGCGTGGTTGCGCAGGTAGTTGTGCGACACCCCCGGGTGATCGTTGACGATCCGGGCCGCCCGCCATGGATGCTCCGGATCCACCCGAGCGGCGACCAGCATGGAGGCGTAGCCCAGCGCCCGGGTGTCGTAGATCGGCGTGACCTGGCGGATGATGCGCTCGTCGAGCAGGGTGCGCACCCGGTCCATGACCTGCTGCTCGGCCATGCCTGCCTCCCCGGCCACCGCGGCGAAGGGCCGGGGCTCGAGCGGGAAGTGGCCCTGCATGAGGTTGAGCAGGTGCCGGTCGCGGTCGTCCAGGGGAATGGCCGCGCCCTGGGTCCGGCTGCGGACCTTGGGCACGGGGGCCGGGACGGTGCTCATGGGGCGAGCCAGCGCGCGACGTCGAGCGCGTGGTAGGTGATGATGATGTCGGCCCCGGCCCGGCGGATCGCGGTCAGGGTCTCGAGCACGATCGCCCGCTCGTCCACCAGGCCGGCGCGGGCCGCGGCCTTGGTCATGGCGTACTCGCCGCTCACCTGGTAGGCGGCCACCGGCAGCCCGAAGCGCTGCTTGGCCCGCCAGATCACGTCCAGGTAGGGCAGAGCCGGCTTGACCATGACCACGTCGGCCCCCTCCTCCGCGTCCAGCGCGATCTCCCGCAGGGCCTCCTCGGCGTTGCCGGCGTCCATCTGGTAGCCGCGGCGGTCGCCGAACGCGGGGGCGGATTCGGCCGCCTCCCGGAACGGACCGTAGAAGGCCGAGGCGAACTTGGCCGAGTAGGCCATGATCGGCACGTCCCCCAGGCCCTCGGCGTCGAGCTCGGACCGGATCGCTCCCACCCGGCCGTCCATCATGTCGCTGGGGCCCACGATGTCGGCTCCGGCCCGGGCCTGGCTGACCGCGGTGCGGGCCAGAAGCTCGAGCGAGGCGTCGTTGTCGACCCCGCCGTCCGGGCGCAGCACCCCGCAGTGCCCGTGGTCGGTGTACTCGCACAGGCACACGTCGGTGATCACCAGCAGGTCGGGGTGGGCGTCCTTGATGGCCCGGGTGGCGAGCTGGACGACGCCCTCGTCATCCCACGCTCCCGATCCCTCGGCGTCCTTGTGATCGGGGACCCCGAACAGCAGCACGGCCGGGATGCCCTGCGCCACCGCCGCCCCCGCCTCCTTCACCGCCTCCCCGATCGACAGCCGGGCCACCCCCGGCATGGACTCGATCGGCTCGCGGCCGCTCACCCGGGAGGCCACGAACAGGGGCAGCACCAGCCGGGCGGTGGCCAGCTCCGTCTCCCGGACGAGGTCGCGCAGAGCCGCCGTCCGGCGCAGCCGCCGCAGCCGGGTTTGGGGAAACGCCATCTCGCCCTGAGGATACTGGCGCGCCGGGGGTGGGCCGCCGGCGCAGAGGGCGAGCCTGGGCCGGGCCGGAGAGCCGGCCGGCGAGCCTGGGGCGGGCCGGAGAGCCGGCCGGCGAGCCTAGGCGTCGGGGTTGGTGCCGTGCAGGTAGAGCAGGAGCTCGAGGATGAAGGCCATCGGGGCGTTGATCGGCGCGCCCGGGGCCCGGGCTGAAGCGGGGCCGGCGGAGCGTCCGCCAACCGTCCAGAGACCTCAGGCGAAGCGCCGCAGGGCCAGGCGGGCGATCACCCCGAAGGCGGCCGCCAGCCCCAGGAGGTGAAGGAGTGAGCCAACCAGGCCGGGCTCGGATCCATTGAGCGCCGTATTGATGGCATCGAGGGCAGGCTTGAACGGGAACGCGGCCGACACCACCCGGACCACGTCGTAGAGGCCCACCGCCACCGCCCCGCTGGGGACCAGGGCCAGGAAGGCGAGCGGAAGCGACAGGAGCAGGGCCAGCAGGGAGGCGGCTCGGACCTCGCGGGCCAGGGAGCCGATGGCCACCCCCAGCCCGGCGAACGCCAGCGCCCCCACCAGCAGGGCGGCCAGCCACAGGGCGAAGCGGCTCCAGTCGAGGCCCACGAACAGCCCGATGCCCATGAGCATGAGCAGGGTGACCAGGAACGAGCACCCCCCGGCCAGGATCATCTTCTCGGCCAGCAGCGACTCCCGGCGGACCAGGCCGCGGACCAGGCGCCCGAACGCGTTCTCCTCGCGCTCGAGCGCGAGCATGCCCGCGGCCAGCAGCACGCACACGAACATCAGCGAGACCGCCACGGCCACCGCCACCGCGAAGGAGTCCAGCGGAGTGCGGCGCCCGTGCAGGAGGGTGCTCTTGACCTGCAGGGGCTGGCTGAGGGTGGACAGCACCTGCTTGGACAGGTCGAGGTTGGCCACCGCCAGGTTGGCGAACTGGCTGACCCGGCCCAGGGCGGCGCGCGCGGGCGAATGGCGCGGAAGCTGGCCACGGCTGGCGGTCACGATGGCCTGCGTGGCCCGCAGCCCCAGGATGTTGACCTGGCGGCCCAGGAGCGAGAACGTCCCGCCCCGCAGGAGCAGGTCCACGTCCTGGGCGGCCACCGTCTTGAGCGTGCCGGCCAGGGCCGCGTTGGCCTCGGCCAGCTTGGAGGAGATGGTCGACTGTACGAACGACTGCTTGAGCGCGTCGCCGTTGTAGATGACCTCCACCTGGGCCGGCGACAGCCCGCTGGTCAGGCGCTGGGTCACGTCGGCGGGGATGATCAGCGCGGCCAGCACGTCGCCCGAGCGGACCTTCTGGATGGCCTGGGCCCGGGTGCTCACCCGCACCGGCTGGATCGACTGGAACAGCTGGGAGGAGTACTTGGACGCGTCGATGCGCTGGTTGCCCAGGGTGATGACGTTCTCGCTGGGAGGGACCAGGTTCACGAACGCCACCCGGGGGCGCTCGGGCGAGCGTGACAGGGCGAACCCGATGAGCAGCGCGATCGCCACCGGATAGATCACCAGCAGGGCCACCAGCAGGGGCGAGCGGCGCAGGATCTGGAGATCCTTGAGCAGCAGCCAGCGCACCGGTCAGTGCCCCTCGGCGTGCAGGAAGGCCACGAAGGCGGCCTCGAAGTCGGCCCCCTCGCCCCCCACCGCCTCGGCCAGCCGGGCGGGGGTGCCCTCGAACAGGAGCTCCCCGTCGGCCAGCACGAGCACGCGCTCGGCGTAGTGCTCGGCCTCGCCCACGTTGTGGGTGGAGAAGATCACGCTCGTCCCCTCGCTGGCCAGGCCGCCGATGAACTGCCACAGGCGCTCGCGCTGGCGCGGATCCAGGGCCGAGGAGGGCTCGTCCAGGAGCAGCACGGCGGGAGCGGCCAGCAGCCCGACGGCCACGTTGACCCGCTGGCGGTTGCCTCCCGACAGGCGTCCGAGCTCCTCGTCCGCGCGATCGCGAAGCCCGGTCTGCTCGAGCATGCGCTCGACCGCGGCCTCCGGATCGGCCAGGCGCTCCAGGCGGGCGAACAGCCGCAGGTTCTCCACCACCGAGAGCTTGGAGTACACGGCCGGCTGCTGCGGGACCCACCCCACCCGGCCGCTGGGGCGGGTGACGTCGCCCGCGGATGGGCTCTGGATGCCGGCCAGGATCGACAGCAGGGTGGTCTTGCCCGCCCCGTTGGGGCCGATGATCCCCATGCGCTCCCCCGGGCGGGCCTCGAACGTCACGTCGCGCAGGGCCTCCCGCTCGCCGTAGCGCTTGGTCAGGCCCCGGGCGGCGATGGCGGGCGCCGACGCGGCCGATGTGGCGCTGCTCACCGCGCGCCCCCGGATGGCGCGGGGCTCACCCGGCGCCGCCGGCCGGGCCGGCGGGCGGAGCGGGCGGCTTGCCCGTGTACCAGGGTTCGAGCGTCACGTGGCGCCGGAGGTAGACGGCCGTCTCCCTGATCACGGAGGCCACCGGCAAGGCGATCAGGGCCCCCACCAGCCCGTAGATGGCGCCCCCCAGGGTCAGGGCGAAGATCACCAGCAGCGGGTTGATCCGCAGGGCGTGGCCGAAGATCTGGGGAGCGACTACGTGGCCCTCGAGCTGCTGGATACCGACGAACAGGATCACCACCCACACCGCGCTCAGCGGATCCTGGAACAGCGCGACCAGGACGGGCGGGATGGCCCCCAGGACCGGCCCCACGAACGGGATCAGCTCCATGAGCCCGAAGAACACGCCGAACACCACGGCGTAGCTGCGCCCGGCCGAGAACAGACCCACCAGGCCGTAGAGATACAGGGCCAACCCGCAGGTGGTCCCCATGATCAGGCTGAACAACAGCTGGCCCCGGACGTAGCTGGAGACCGCCCGCTGGACGCGGGTCGGGTAGTCGTCCTCGGGGCTGCCGTCGCCCGTGGGCATGGCGCGCCGGACCACCGCTCCGATGCGGGGCCCGTAGACGAGCATGTAGACCGAGAGCACGAAGACCAGGATGAGGTCGAACCCGGTGCTCACCACCTTCGTGAGCAGGCTCCCGGTGAAGGACACGACGGAGCTCGACCCCTGAGTCACCCGCTCCTGAAGGGTCTGCAGGGCGGTCTTGCCGGGCTTGACGATCTGGACGTGGATGCCCTGGCGGTCGAAGAACTTCTGGGCGTTGGCCAGCGACTTGTTGGCCGAGTTGGTGATCGACGGAAGGTCGCGCTTGAACGACTTGACCTGGTTGGAGATGGGGGTGGCCAGGAGGACTCCCACCCCGCCCAGGCTCAGGAAGAATGTGAGGTAGACCGCGAGCACCGCGAGCCCGCGGGGCAGGCGGCGGCGCTGCAGGAAGGCCACCAACGGATTGAGGATCAGCGCGATGACGGCTGCCACCATGAACAGGAGGACCACGGTGTGGGCGGCGCGGGCCACCGCGTACCCGCCCAGCACGGCGAGCACGATGGCCACCAACTGCACGGCTCGGGGGACGACGACGGGCGGCACCCGCTGGGGGGGCGGCTCTCCCAGCGCGGGGTCGTGCCCGCGGAACTCCTCCTCCGGCCGGGGAGGAGGAGGCTCGTCGATGACGCCCACCGCGCTCGAGCTGCGCTGGGCCGAGATCTCCTCCTCGCCGGGCTCGCCGTCGGAGAACGGGCGCTCGGAGTCCTGGTCTGGGCTGGTCATGGCGATGGCCCCCAGCCCAAAGTATGGGGCAGCCGGAGGCGGGGTCTAGCCGGCATGGCCGGGAACGGGGAGGCGGGGAGCGGGGAGGCCGGGGGCGGGGACGGAGACGCGCGGGCCAGCATCCTGTTCGTGGGAGACCTGGTCGGGGGGGTGGGGCGGCGGACGTTCCTGCGCACCCTGCCCACCCTGCGCGAGCGCTGGCAGCCGACGTTCATCGTGGTCAACGCCGAGAACGTGGCGGGCGGCCTGGGGATAACGCCCAAGATCGCCGACGAGCTGCTGCAGGCGGGCGTGGACGTCATCACCCTCGGCAATCACGCGTACCACCGCCGGGAGATCTACCCGTACCTGGACGCCCAGGAGCGCATCCTGCGTCCGGCCAACTATCTCTCGAGCCAGCCCGGGCACGGATACTGCGTGGTGAGCCGGGAGGGGGTGAGGCTCGGTGTGGTCAACCTGTCGGGCAACGTGTTCCTCAAGGCGGGCCGTCCCGCCTTCGTCGAGATCGACGCGGTCCTGGCCCGGCTTCAGGGACAGGTCGATCACGTGCTGGTCGACATGCACGCGGAGGTCACGAGCGAGAAGGTGGGGATGGGGTGGTACCTCGACCGCCGGGTCACGGCCGTGGTGGGAACCCACACCCACGTGCCCACCGCCGATGCCCGGGTGCTGCCGGGAGGGACGGCCTACGTGACCGACGTGGGCATGACCGGCCCCCGCGGGGGGGTGATCGGGGTCAAGCGCGAGCAGGCCCTCGAGTCGCTGATCACCCAGATGCCGGTGCGGTTCGAGACCTCAGACGAGGACCCCTGGCTCATGGGCGTGCTCATCCGCTGCTCGCACCGGATGCGCGCCGACGCGATCGAGCAGCTCCTGCTTCCCGCTCCCGAGTAGAGCGAGCATGACCAGGGGGAAGAACCACACGATGTACAGGTAGAACCAGTGGGTCACCCCCAGCTGGAGGGCGATGAGCACGGCCGCGCAGGCGGCCGCCAACCCGGCCAGGTCGGCCCGGCGCGGGAACAGGGCCAGGGCCAGGGCGAGCCCCACGGCGCCGGCCTGCACCGCGGTCTGGAGCCCATCCAGCCCGCCGTAGAGCCCCCACACCGAGAAGGGCGACCCCCGGCCGGCCTGAAAGGCGATGGTGCGCTCGTAGAACGCGTGCAGGTTGTCGTGTAACAGGACGGGGGCCATGGCGGCCAGGGCGGCCAGGGCGAAGCCGGCGCAGAACAGGGCGGTGGTCCGCCGCCGCGAGTGGCCGCGCGCGGGAGCGAGGGCGAGCACCGGGGCGAGGGCCAGCGGGGCGAACTTGGTCAGCCCGGCCAGGGCCGCGGCGGCCCCCCGGGCCGCCGGTCGGGCGGCGGCCACGAGGGCGGTCAGCACCAGCACGCTCACCAGCGCGTCGTTGGTGTTGGTGCACAGGGCGAACAGGGTGAACGGATAGGCCACCCACGCGTAGGCCAGGGCCACGCCCAGGGTGGGGCCGCGGATGCGCCGCCCGATCAGGAACAGCAGCCCCACGGCGAGCAGGTCGAAGGCGATCGCGGCCCAGTGGGCGGCGGGAAGATCGTCCCACGTCCCGCTCCACCCGAGAATGCGCTCGAAGGGCACGTAGGCCTCGTACACCGCGGGGCCGTAGGTGTCGCCGTGCTGGTTGTCGCGCGGGAAGGCTCCGTACAGGGTCTGTCCCTCGACCAGGCGGTGGGCTCCGATCACGCCCGCGTAGCCCACGTCGATCACGTTCGAGTCGGCCAGATCGAGCCCCACGCGGAACCCGATCAGGAACACGACCGCGACCGCGAGCCAGGAGGCGGGGACGAGCAGGGGGATTGGTTGAGGCGGGCGGGATGAGCGGCGGGCGGCCAGGACCATGCGCACGAGCAGGTAGACCAGGGGCGGGTAGCTGAGGGGGACCGAGGCCTCGACGTCGCCCCGGTTGAAGAAGGCGAGCGAGACCGAGAACGCGCTCAGCGCGAGCAGGTCGAGGTGAAGCAGGCGCCGGGGCCGGCGGGGGTTGATGAAGGGCAGAACGAAGGCCAGGCTCAGCGGAATCCAGATGTACAGCGCGTCGGCCTTGCGCCCGAACGCGCCCGGGTAGCCGCGGGCCATGGCCCAGGGCACCCGAAAGCCGGTCCACGCCTCGAGCACCCGGCCGGTGGCGTCGGCGATCAGGACCTGGGCGATCTCCTTGCCCCAGCGCGGGTTGTCGCGCGAGTAGTAGCTGACCTGCCACTCCACCGGGCCCTTGAGGAACGCCACCCCGTAGGAGCCGGGCGACCCGGCCTGGGCCGCCCGGACGGCGGGCACCCGGTCGGCGATGGCCAGGGCCCGGTCCGCGGTCAGGCGGTGGCCGGGCGGGCGGGCGTCCGGGTGGGCCGGCTGGGTGAGGCCGTCGGGGTTGGCCGCGGTGGAGCCCGCCGTCCGGGCGGCCGGCGCGCTGCGCACGGTGCCCGGTCCCACGTAGCCCAAAGGGCTGGTGGTTGAGGCGGCGGCGGGGGAGGCCGGGAGCGCACCGGCCCCCAGGGCCACGATCGCCGCCGCCGCGGCGAGCCGCCCGAGCCCGGGCCTCATGGGCCTCCGGCGGCCGTGCCGAAGTGGCGGGCGATCGCGGGCGCCACGTCGGAGATGGTCCACTGGTCGCGCTCCTCGCGGCGGGCCGGGCCGGTCCCGCAGAAGATCAGGGGGCCGACCGAGTCGCTGCGGTGCAGCGAGCCGTGGGCTCCCGCTCCCACGTGGGCCACCCCGCCCCAGTCGATGAACTCGTGGCCGGCCCGGGCGGACAGGACCAGGTCGCCCGAGGTGGCGCAGCTGATGGCCGCCCAGCAGCGAGCGAGGGCATCGGGATAGGAGTCGCTGTCGAGCACGCCGTGGTCGACCTCGGCCGCCAGCGTCTCCAGGTCGCCCTCCACGCTCCACCGTCCACCGCGGAGATCGGCCAGCTCGCCGCCGGGCGAGAACCGGATCCGCCCCCGGTCGCCGGCGATCACCCCCTCGTCGTCCTCGCGCCACATGGCCAGATCGACCGCTGGGTGTTCGAGGGCCGCATCGACCAGCCGCGGAAGCAGGGCCCGGCGGCCCTGCTCGACCAGGATGTAGACCATGGCCGAGCGCTGGGCCGGGCACAGCGCCACCTCGGCGTCGCGGGTGCGGCGCTCGCCGGGCTGGAGCACGATGAAGTCCGAGAACATCTCCTCCAGGTCGAGGGCGTGCTCGACCAGGGCGTGGGAGTGGTCGGCCATGGCGATCACCGCGTGCGCCTCGAGGAAGGGCTCGGGCCCTCCGGCCGCCTCCACCAGGCGGGCCAGCTGGAGGTCGGCCTGGGCGATCGAGGTCTCCTGGGCGGCCGGGCCCCGGCGGTGGGAGTAATTGTCGTTGTCGGGGAGGGAGAGGAGCAGGAAGTCGAACAGGTCGTGCTCGATCAGGTAGGCGCCCACGCACCCGCTGTGCTGGTCGCGGACCCCGGGCATCCCCAGCTGGGAGCGACAACCGGTGCGCCGGCTGGAGAAGATGTCCGCGTAGAAGAACTCCCGGGGGCCCATGACCGGGTGGCGAAACAGGGTCGAGGCCAGCCGGGCCAGCGCGCTGTCGCGGGCCGGCTGGTGGGCGTGGCGGCCCCGGTACATCAGGTAGGTGGTGCCGGCCGTGCGCCATCCGCCGTCGTCGAGGGTCTCGAACACGGTGGAGACGTCGGGGGCCAGGTGGACCCGGTTCATGTTGTAGACGGTGTCGGTGAGCTGGCGGGTGATGCCGAACCGGCGCGCGGCGCTCATGCTCGACCCGTACTCGACGTAGCGTCCCTCCTCGCGGTGGTACCAGTTCATGGACGGGATCAGGTGGTGGTCCTGGCCCACGCCGGTGGTGATGGTGGCCGCGCACACCGGGGTGACCGAGGGGAACGCCGCCACGCAGTCCTCGACGTACACGCCGCGCTCGATCAGGAGGGCCAGGGTGGGAGCGGTCCCGGCCTCCACCGCCCGGTCGAGCATCTCCGAGCTCATGCCGTCGATGACGGCCAGGATCACCTTCCGCGGGGGTCTGCGGCGCGACCGCCGTCCCGTCCCGTTTGCACGCCGCGGGGCCGGCATCCGGCTAGCGCAGCACGCGCAGCCCGGCGTAGCGCTCGGACTCGCGACGCCGCCCGGCCAGGGCCAGCCAGGCCATGAGGGCAAGCACCACCAGCGACACCGGGGGGGCGAGCACGCACACCCCGGCCATCACCAGGGCGGCCAGCTCGAAGTACAGCGGGAGCGCCTGGCGCGCGGCCAGGTCGCTCAGGCGGGCGCGGGTGCGCGCGAGCAGGCCCCGTTCCACCGACTGGCTCAGGGCGGCGCAGGCCAGCCCGCCGATCAGCCCCAGCCAGCCCACCGAGGTGTGCTGGGCCAGGGCGCCCGCGAACAGGACCGCGCCCACCCCCAGGGCGATGCCGTTGAAGGCGGCGCCCGTCGGTCCGGACTCCAGGCGCTCGGATCCCCACCGTCGCTCGAGGGCCGCCATGACCGCGAAGCCGACGGCCATGGCGATCAGGAACGGCGCTGACTCCAGGAAACCCCAGCCCCCCCGGTCGAAGTCGAGGCCCAGATCGGCGGTGGCCAGGCCGCCGGCCAGGACCGCCGGCAGGAAGGGCCGAAGGCCCGCGGCGACGGCCAGTCCAGCGCCCAGAGTGAGGTCCAGGAATACGTTCATGTGCGCTACGGTGACGAGGGCCATGACGATAGACGAGACCCCTGAGCGAGGGGCGAGGGGGCCGGGTGGTCGTGGGCAACCAGGGGCTGGGGCGCCCGTGGCGAAGTCAGGGAGCGTGAGCTCACGCTCCCCTACCGGCGGTCCGGCGTCGCGGGAGCTGGCGCGCTACGCGGGCCTGTTCGCGGAGCGCACCCGGGTCATGAAGTCCTCGGCCATGCGCGACCTGATGGCCATCACCGAGCGCCCCGAGGTGATCTCCCTGGCCGGCGGGCTGCCCGACACCTCGACCTTCCCGCCCGAGCGCTTCGCCGCGCTCATGGCGCAGGTGGCGGATCAGGCGTGCGGGCGGGCCCTGCAGTACGGCCCCACCGAGGGGATGGCCTCGGTCAAGGAGTGCGTGGCCGAGGTCATGGCGGCCGAGGCCACCCCGGTCGACCCCGACGACGTGCTGGTGACCACGGGCGGGCAGCAGGTGATCGACCTGATGTGCAAGACCCTGATCGATCCGGGCGACGTGATCGTGGCCGAGGCCCCGACCTACCCGGGCGCGGTGCCGGCCTTCTGCGCCTACGAGGCCCAGGTCGAGCAGATCGAGGTCGACGGCGACGGGATGCGCATCGACCTGCTCGAGTCCACCCTCGAACGCCTGGAGGCATCGGGGCGCCGTCCCAAGTTCATCTACACGGTGCCCAACTTCCAGAATCCGGCCGGGGTGACCATGTCCCTGGCCCGCCGCCAGGCGCTGGTGGCCCTGGCCCGCGAGCGCGAGCTCCTGGTCCTGGAGGACAACCCCTACGGCCTGCTCCGGTACGAGGGCGAGGCGCTGCCCACCCTGCGCTCGCTGGACTGCGCCGCGGCGGCGCGCGGACACGGAAGCTTCGTGGTCTACCTGGGCACGTTCTCGAAGATCCTCTCCCCGGGCCTGCGGCTGGGATGGACTGTGGCCCCCCGCCCGGTGCTCGAGAAGATGAACCTGGGCAAGCAGTCGGTCGACCTGTGCTCCTCGTCGATGACCCAGCACTTCGTGGCCGCCTACTTCCAGGCCGGCGCCTGGCAGGAGTACCTGACCTCGCTCAAGGCCATCTACCGGCGCCGCCGCGACACCATGCTGGACGCCCTGGGCGAGCACTTCGGCCGCGAGGTCGAGTGGACCCGCCCCCAGGGAGGCCTGTTCATCTGGGCCACCCTGCCCGGCTACATCGACACCACCGACCTGCTGGCCCGGGCCCTGAGCGACAACGTGGCCTTCGTGCCCGGCGAGGCCGCCTACGTGGACGGGCGCGGGCGCTCGTCCATGAGGCTCAACTTCTCCGGCGTGTCCGAGGAGGACATCCGCGAGGGGGTCCGCCGCATCGGCAAGGTCGTGCGGGAGCAGATCGGGCTGTACGGGACCCTCACCGGCACGGCTCCCCCGCCCGCCCCGCCGGCCGCGAGCGAAGCGAGCGAATCCCCAATCGAATCCGGCCTGGCGGACGTGCTCGAGCTGCCCCTGCCCCGGCGCGGGGAGCGCGAGCGCAGTGCCGGGCGCGAGGACGGATGAGGGGGAGGACCGAGCCCGCGCGATGAGCCGGGTGGCGGTGCTCAAGGGGGGCCGCTCGCTCGAGCGCCAGGTCTCTCTGAAGTCGGGCGCCCGGGTGGAGGACGCCCTCGAGCGCCTCGGTCACCAGCCCGTGCCCGTCGACGTGGGCCCCGATCTGGTGGTCACGCTGCGCGCGGCCGAGCCCGACGTCGCCTTCGTGGCCCTGCACGGCCGCGACGGCGAGGACGGGACCGTCCAGGAGCTACTCGAGATCGTCGGCATCCAGTACACCGGCTCGGGCGTGTCCTCGTGCATCCGGTGCGCGGACAAGGTCCTGGCCAAGCACATCATGCGCGACGCCGGCATCCCCACCCCCGACTTCTACGCCTTCAACCAGACCGCGTTCGAGGAGCTCGGGGCCGCCCAGGCCCTGCCCGCCATCGAGGACCGCCTGCAGTTCCCGATCGTGGTCAAGCCGGCCAGCCAGGGCTCGGCCCTGGGGATCAAGTTCGCGCGGGCGCCCGACGACGTGCCGGCCGCCCTGGTGGCGGCGTTCTCCTATGACCGCAAGGTCCTGCTCGAGCGCCACGTGCCGGGGCGCGACCTCGCGGTGTCGGTGCTCGACGGGGCGGACGGGGAGCCGGTGGCCCTGCCGGTGGTGGAGGCGGTGCCCAGGGACGAGGACTTCTATGACTTCGAGGCTCGGTACGAGATCGGACGCACCACGTTCGTGTGTCCGGCCGAGCTCTCGGGCGACGAGGCGGAGCGGGTCCAGGGCCTGGCCCTGGACGTCTACCGGGAGTTCGGGTGCTACGGGTTTGCCCGGGTGGACCTCATGCTCGAGGGCGACGGGTCGGTGTTCGTGCTCGAGGTCAACCCGATCCCCGGGCTGACCGACACCAGCCTCATGCCCCAGGCGGCCGAGGCGGCGGGGATCGCGTTCGACGAGGTGGTGGCCCGGCTGCTGGACCGGGCCCAGGCGCGGGGGCCGGTGGCGGCCACCGGGTAGCGGGCGGGGGGCGCCCCGGCGGGTCAGCTCTCGCCGGCGGCGAAGTCCTCGGGGGTGACGTGGTCGAGGAACTCCTTGAACTTCTCGACCACCTCGTCGGTCTCCTCGACCTCGTGCTCGAACTCGATCGCCGACTCGGCGATGACCTCCTCGGCCGCGAAGATCGGGGCCCCGGAGCGGACGGCCAGGGCGATGGCGTCGCTGGGGCGGGAGTCGATCTCGAGCTCGCGGCCGTTGACGCTCAGGGTGATGGAGGCGAAGAAGGTGTTCTCGCGCAGCTCGGTGACCGCCACCTGGGTGCACTTGACGTCGAGCTCGCCCAGCATCTCGCACAGGAGGTCGTGGGTCATGGGGCGGGGCGTGGTGGCGCCCTGGAGCTTCATCAGGATCGAGGCCGCCTCCGGGTGACCGATCCAGATGGGCAGGAACTTGTTGCCGTCGACGGTCTTGAGCAGCACGATCGGCTGCTTGCCGACCATGTCGAAGCTCACGCCGTAGATGACCATCTCCTGCACGGGGGCGCTCCTGGAGCCGGGGAACGACCAAGTATAGGCCCGCGGGCCGGGGGGCCCGAGCGGCTGTCCAGCGCCGGCGCGGCTAGTTGCGCATTGCGCTCGCGCCCTGCAGGGGCGGCCCGGGGGCGCTCGCGGCCCGGCCCTGGCGGCGGGCGTGGAGCGCGTTGAGATGGAGCGCAATCCCCCCGCACACCACGAAGGGCACGAAGTTGACGATGTGGAGCACGAGCGCGTAGGGGAGCGCGCGCGTGTGACTGATGCCGTAGGCGTTGAGCGCGAGCAGAGCGGCGGCCTCGAACACCCCGACGCTGGCCGGCGGGGCGGGCAGGATCATGGCCAGGCCGACCGCGACCGAGCACAGGATGCCCGCGTCGAAGCCGAGGTGCAGCCCGAACGCGTAGGTGACCAGCCAGGCCGAGAGCGAGGACAGAAGCCAGGCGGACAGGCTCCAGAAGAACCCGAAGAAGGCGATGGTGGGGCGGTGCAGTCCGCTCAGGCCGGACACCAGGTCGCCGGCCCACCGCTCGACCCGGTCGGCCGACAGCAGGGGCAGCCGTCCCAACGGGCGGGCCAGGAAGCGAACGGGTCGGTCGCCGAAGATGACCAGCACCACGATGGTGGTGACCAGGCCCACCGCGAGCACGATGGCGGCCACGGCCGCCTTGCCGAACCAGCTCACGTGCGGGAGCCAGGGCTGGGCCGCGAAGAAGATGAGCAGGATCGAGAGGACGTCGAACAGCCGCTCGACCACGACCGTCCCCACCACCTCGGCCGCCCCGGTGCCGGCCCGCTGGCGCAGGGTCACCACTCGCGCGGCCTCGCCCGCGCGCGCGGGAAGGATGTTGTTGAACAGGTAGCCCACGAGCATGGCGTTGCCCACCGCCGCCAGCGGGGGCCGCCGCTCGGGCGCGAACAGGGCGTGCCAGCGCAGGGCGCGGGCGAAGGTGGCCAGGGCGAAGGCGGCCAGGGCCGGGATCAGCCACCAGTAGTTGCTGTGGGCCAGGGAGTGGCCGACGGTGGCGAAGTCGACGTCCTTGAGCGCGAGGTATGAAAAGACGACCGTGACCGCGGCGGTCAGCCCGTACACGAGCAGCCCGCGCAGGCCGGGGCGCCGCGAGGAGGCCTGGCTCACGGGACCGGCGGCGGGCTCGACCGGCTGGTCGGTGGTGCGGGCCCGGGCGTCGGACACCG
>Ga0307477_10001149_pt1 | contig 23496 bp, 17 predicted proteins | sample atmos_gasesECM2C_FD_203316 | JGI IMG/M metagenome (GOLD analysis project Ga0307477, IMG submission 203316) | Hardwood forest soil microbial communities from Morgan-Monroe State Forest, Indiana, United States - atmos_gasesECM2C_515 | ecosystem: Environmental > Terrestrial > Soil > Temperate...
GTTTCTCCCGGAAGGAACCGCCGGACCGCGCGGCGGAAGGACGCGCGCCGGCTGAGCTGGGCCGCGAGCCACGGGCTGCGCGAGGCGCGCAGCAGAAGGCGACGCGCGAGGGCCGTGCTTAGACCGCGGCTTGCAACTCGACCCCTAAACGGCGGTCGAGCCCACTGCGACGCTCGAGGTCGCGGCGCGTGCTCCGCCGGTCCGCGACACGTCGGCGACCGGCCGGGGCGCGGCCGTCCGCGCGTGCCTCGGCCAGGGCGCGCCCGGCGATGACCTCCGGCGGGAGCGCCCGGAACGATCCCCACTCCTGCCCGAACCAGGCCCGGGCGAGCGCGAGCGCCTGCTCGGCGCCGGCCGCCGTCTCGAACAGGCCAAGTGTGGCGAGGACGCGGTCTTCGACCGCGAGGAGATAGTAGGCGCTGCACCCCGGAATCTCGCGCACGCGGGGGAGGAACCACCTGTCCGCGTAGCGCGCCGCCTCGTCCACCGTCCCGAGGCGCACTCGGTACCGCTGCATCACTGCATGCATGAGCCCCCCGATCGTGAAAACCGGTCCCCAACAGCCTTTATACCCACATGTTCACTTGTTCGCATCGGTGCCCGACGTCGGTTCGAGCCGAGGCACGCTCCGCGCCCGCCACGGGCGGCGTTGGTCCGGGCTCGGGACCTCCGCGCTCCCGCGGCGACGACCAACGATAACCCAGGTAAAGCCGCTCAGCCAGCGACGACCACCGGGTTGCGGAGCACACCGACCTCGGCGATCTCCACTTCCACGACGTCGCCGGGCCGCAGCGGCCCCACGCCCGCGGGTGTCCCGGTCGCGATGAGGTCGCCGGGTTCGAGCGTCATCACGTGAGAGACGTAGGCGACAAGCGCCGCGGGGCTGAACACCATATCCTGGGCGTGGCCGCACTGCCGCTCCACGCCGTTCACGCGGCACCGCACGATGAGCTCTCCGAGACGCGCCGAGTCGATCGCCACCACCCGCGGTCCCAGCGGGCAGAACGTGTCGAAGCCCTTGGCGCGAGTCCACTGCTCGTCGCTCCGCTGCAGGTCGCGCGCGGTGACATCATTGACGCACGTGATGCCGGCGATCGCGGCCCGCGCCTCGACCTCGTCGCCGTGGCGCAAGCGGCGGCCGAGGACAACGCCGATCTCGCCTTCATGCTCCACCTGCACCGATTCTCGGGGGAGCACAATGGCGTCGCCGTCCCCGATCACGGCCGAGGGCGGCTTGAGGAAGAGGAGGGGCCGTGAGGGGACGGGGTGCCCGAGCTCCGCCGCGTGGTCCACGTAGTTGCGACCGACGGCGACGATCTTTCCCGGCCGCGTGATACCCACCATGATCGCCTCCCGCGTGCGCTGGGCTGGTTCGGGGGCGGAGCCGCCCGTGTCCGCCGCTGGGAATCTATCCCGCCATCGCCGCGCGGGGCCGCCGCAACGTCACACGCGGTGGTCCCGTCAGGACCCCCCGGCGAGCACCCGCTCGATCTCGGACACGCTGGGCTCGATCTCGATCGGCGGGTTCGCGTGTGGCGGCCGCGCCGTGGCGTCTCCCGGGCTGTGGTAGCGCGAGATGGCGTCCGGATCCTTGAGGAGGTGGCCCGTCAGCACGGCGACGAGCCGCTCCCCCGGGGCCACGATGCCCTGGGCGATGAGTTGCCGAGCGCCCGCGACGCTCGCGGCGCTCGCCGGCTCGCACCCCACGCCGGACGCATCCACCACGGCCTTCGCTTCGAGGATGTCGTCATCACTCACGGCCGTCACGACGCCGTTCGTCTCCCGGATCGCCGTGACCGCGCGATCGTAGGACGCGGGGTTCCCGATCCTGATGGCCGTCGCGACCGTGTGCGCCTCGACGCGATGGCGCCGGGAGAAGCCCTCGGCATAGCTCAACGCGAACGGTGCGGCGCCCTGCGCCTGGACGGCGGCGAGGCGCGGCACCCGATCGATCAACCCCCATTCACGCGCTTCCCGCAACGCCTTGCCGAACGCGGCGGTGTTGCCGAGGTTGCCGGCGGGCACGAGGATCCAGTCGGGCGGCTCCCACCCGAGCTGCTGCAGGAGCTCGAGCACGATGGTCTTCTGCCCCTCGACGCGGAACGGATTGATGGAGTTGAGGAGGTAGATCCCCAGCCGCTCGCTCGCCGCGAGCGCGAGCTCGAGACAGGTATCGAAGTCGCCCGCTACGACGAGCGTCCGGGCGCCGTACGCGAGGAGCTGCGCGAGCTTCCCCACGGCGATCTGGCCCTTAGGCACCATGACGAGGGCCGGGAGCTCGGCCAGCGCCGCGTACGCGGCAAGCGAGGCGCCCGTGTTCCCCGTCGAGGCACACGCCACGGCCGTGGCGCGGACGCGCCGCGCGTGCGTCACGCCGACCGTCATCCCCCGATCCTTGAACGAGCCCGTCGGGTTGTGGCCTTCATGCTTGAGGAAGAGCGTGTCCGCCCGCGCCCAGCGCGACACCGCGCGGCGGGTGAGGAGCGGCGTATTGCCTTCGGGATAACTCAAGACGTCGTCCGTGGCGTTCGGGAGCACGAGCTCGCGATAGCGCCACACGCCGGAGGCAAGGGGGCCGCGGCGCGTGCCCCAGCGCGCGTCCAAGAGCGCGCGCAGCGCGGCGCCTGTCGCCGCGGGCGGCGCGTGGCGGATCTCGAGGAGCCCGCCGCAGCGGGGACAGCGTTGCAGCGGATCGGTCTCGGCGAGCTCGTGGCCGCAGGTGCCGCAACGCTGCCACGTCACTGCCTGCTGGGCGCTCACGTGGCGGCGAGCTTCAGCACGTCATTCAGAATGCCACCCGCGGTCACCGCGGGGCCCGCGCCCGGCCCCGTGATGACGAGCGGATTCGTCTTGTAGCGGCGCGTGGTGAAGATGAACTGGTTGTCCGTACCGTTCAGCGAGGCGAGGGGGCTCGAAGCCTCCACGGCGACGAGGCCGACACGAATGCGCCGCGGCGTGACCGTACAGCGGTAGCGCAGCACGCGGCCCTGCTTCCGGGCCTCGCCCACGCGTTCGCTCCAGGGCTCGTCGTACTCCTCGAGGCGCGCTAGGAACTCCCCAAGCGCGAGCCCGCGCGCGGGGGCGGGGACGAGCGATTCGATCTCGATGTCGGCGAGCTCGCCCGGAAACCCGAGGAGCCGGCCGAGGATCAACGCCTTGCGCGCGACGTCGGTGCCCGAGAGATCGTCCCGCGGATCCGGCTCGGCGTACCCTTTGGCGATGGCCCCGCGCAGCGCCTGGGAGAAGCGACGCCCACGCCCCATCTCCCCGAACAGGTACCCGAGCGTGCCCGACGGGCATCCCTCGATCTTCGACACCCGATCCCCCGACTCGGCCAGCTTGTAGTAGGTGTCGATGATTGGGAGCCCCGCGCCAACCGTGGTCTCGTGCAGTAGCCGCCTGCCGCGCGCCGCGGCAAGCGCCGTGAGTTCGTCATACAGCCGGCGATGCGCCGTGAGCGGGCGCTTGTTCGCGAGGACGAGATGCATCCCGGCCGTGAGCGCGCGTGTGAGGACGGCGCTCGTGTCGTCGGCCGTGACGTCGACCAGCACCGGGTTCGAGAGGGCGTGGCGCGCCACGAAGTCCACGGCCTCCTCGGCCGTGCCGCGGCGGCTGCCGCCCCCCGCCGCGCGGGCGAGGGGGACGCCTTTGCCCTTCGCGGCGGCGAGGGCGGTGAGGCGACGAGGGGACAGGCCGCGCGCGTCGAACACGAACCCCGAGCGGTCCACGACGCCGACGACCTTGAGGTCCCCCGGTGCCCGGCGCAGCTTCGCGATCATCGCGGCGAGCACGCGACCGATCTGGCCGAATCCGAGCAGCACGACGTCGGTGCGGGCCGCGTGCGTCACGGCGCCGCCGCCCAACTTGTCGAGCTGGAAGGCGGCATGCACGAGGCGTTGGGCCCGCACGACCTCGCGCGCTTCGACCACGACGGAGAGGTTCAGCTCGGAGGACCCCTGGGCGATCGCGATGACGTTGATGCTACCGCTCGCGAGCGCGGCGAAGGTCTTGGCCGCGATCCCCGGGGTCCCCGCCATGCCGAGCCCGACCACGGCGAAGGTGGCGACCCCGCGCTGGATCTCGACCCCGTCGATCTCGCGCCGCGCGATCTCGTCGCGAAACGCCCGCAACAGACTCGCCCGCGCGCGCTCGGCGCTCCCCTCAGGCACGCTGAAGCAGATCGAATGCTCCGACGACGCTTGGCTGATCAGCGAGACGGACACGCCTTCCTGGTGCACGGCGGCGAACGTGCGCGCGGCGATCCCGGGGATGCCGAGCATCCCGTTCCCCGTGACGGTGAGCAACGCCTGCCCGGCCACGGCGGAGAGCGCTTTCACGGGATGGGCCCGCAGGGTGCGTCGCCGGGAGATCTCCGTCCCGCGCGCGCCCGGATCAGCGAAGGGCCGGATGCGGATCGCGAGACTCCGCCCCGCCACGGGGATGAGCGCGCGGGGATGGAGCACCTTCGCTCCGTAGTAGGCGAGTTCCGCCGCCTCGCGTTGGTGGAGCTGCGGGATGACGCGAGCGTCCGGAACCACGCGCGGGTCCGCCGTGAGCAGGCCCGAGACATCCTTCCACAGACACACCTCACGGGCCCCGAGGGCGCGCCCGAGCAGGGTGGCCGTGAGGTCCGAGCCGCCGCGACCCAACGTGGCGAGTTCGCCATCGCGGGTGGCGGCGATGAAGCCGGGGACGACCGCCACCACGCCCCGCGCGAGCAGGGGGCGGAGGACGGCGCGGGCCCGGCGATCGGTGAGGGCGAGGTTGGGCGACGCGTGGCCGAACGTGGCGTCCGACGCGATCACCGTGAGGGGGTCGACGAGGGTGACGGGGCAGCCCCCTTCGTCGAGTCCGGCAGCGACGAGGCGCGCGCTGAGCAGCTCACCGCGCGCCACCACGTAATCGCTCGTGCGCGTGGTGAGCTCGCCCACGATCCCAAGGCCCGCCGCGATCTGCTCGAGCTCGGCGAACGTGTCGTCGATCGAGCGCAGGACGTCCTTCCGGCGGCTCGCGCCCGATAACAACGCCTCGGCCGCCGCGGCATGGCGCGCGCGGAGCGCCTGGGCCGCCGCGCGCGCGGCGGCAGCTTCCCCGCGCACCGCGCCCCCCGCGATCTCGAGCAACGCGTCCGTGACGCCCGCGAGCGCCGACACCACGACGACGAGCGACCCGGGCCGCTGGGCGCTGACGATGGCGACCGCGCGAGCAATCGCCGGCCCGTCGGCGAGCGAGGCGCCGCCGAACTTGTGGATCTGCGGGATGCGGCCCATCACGCGACCCGGCAGCCGCCGACGGCTGCCGTCCCGCGGAATGTCGCGACACTGACGCCGAGGGAGCGCCACGCTTCCGCCATGCCGGCCTCGACCGCCGCCGCGCGGGCGGCGGAGGCCACGGCCACGAGCGCCGGGCCTGAGCCGGACAGCGTGGCCCCAAAGGCGCCGGCCTGGTGCGCGGCGGCCGTCACCTCGTCGTAGCCACGGACGAGCGCGCGTCGCGCCGGCACGTGGAGCAGGTCGTCGAGGCCAGCGGCGAGGAGCCCTGCGTCGGCGCGGGCGAGGCCGAGCACCAGGGCGGCACTCCGCGCCACCGCCTGGGCGGCTGTGTGATGGGGTACGGTGGGGGGAAGCGCGGCGCGCGCCCGCTCGGTCGACAGCGTGAACTCGGGGACGGCGAACACGAGGGCGAGCGAGGCGTGGACCTCGAGAGGCGCGACCTGCCAGCCGCTGCCTCCCGGCGCACCGAGCACGAGTATCGCCCCTCCCCGGACCGAGGCCGCCACGTTGTCGGGATGTCCCTCTATCTCGGCGCACAACGCGATGAGCGCGGCATCGTCGAGGCTGAGATCGCAGAGCACGCGCGCGGTGGCAGCTCCCGCGACCACGGCGGCGGCAGAGGATCCGAGCCCGCGCCCGATCGGAATGTCCGAGCGCGCGTCGAGCACGACCGCGGGGGGCGCGGCCCCCGCGGCCTCGCAAGCGCGCACGAAGCCGCGATACAACAGGTCCTCCGCGTCCGGCCCGCTGAGCGCGGCGAGCGCGCCGTGGCGCTCAATCCGCATCGCGCTCCCGCCTGGCGCCCGGCGCGCGGTGACGTGCACCCAGCGCTCGACGGCGATGGCCACGCAGTCGAACCCCGACCCCAAGTTGGCGGTCGAGCCCGGGACCGCCACGGCGACATTGGCGCTCATCAAGCCTTCCGGGAAACAAAAAAGCCCCGGGGCGACGCTGCCCAGGGCAGAGGACCCTCGATCGCGGCGTAAGTTACGGAGGTGCGGAATCGAGCGTCAAGCAGCGCCGCACGCCCACCCATTTGGGTGGGGCACCAGGCTGACCCCGCGGGGTTGGATTGACAGGGGCCGCCGCGCCGCGTAACCTCAAGCCTGTAGCGTGATCCAAGCGTTGCAGTTGGCATTCCTGACATGGGGCTGAACCACCGACTGCGCATGATGCAATTCGTCGCCCTGAGCCTGCTCCTGGTCCTTCTGCTGCTGGGAATCACTTCCCAGGAGGCGGTCTGCGGCGCGCGCGACAGGGTAGCATGAGTCGCTAGTCAGGAAGACAGCAACAGTCCCAACGCCGCGGACCCCAACAGGCCGCGGCGTTTTTCTTGTGACGCCGCCCGAGCGGCACCAGGAGCCTCGCCATGCCAGGGATGGAACGACAGGTCGTCATCTTCGACACGACGTTGCGCGACGGGGAGCAAGCCCCGGGCAACTCGATGACGCCCGAAGAGAAGCTGCGCCTCGCGCGTCAGCTCGACGTGCTCGGGGTCGACGTGATCGAGACCGGCTTTCCTGCGGCCTCGGACGGTGACTTCCGGGGCGTGCGGGGGATTGCCGAGGAGGTGCGCCGCCCCGTCATCGCCGCGCTCGCCCGCTGCCACGAGCGGGACATCGACCTCGCCGGCGAGGCGCTGCGCCCCGCCGAGCGGCCGCGCGTGCACGTCTTCATCGCGACGTCCGACATCCATCTGCAGCACAAGCTGCGCATCTCGAAAGAGGAGTGCCTCGAGCGGGCCCGCGCCGCGGTGCAGCGCGCCCGGCGCTACACGGACGACGTGGAGTTCTCGGCCGAGGATGCGAGCCGCAGCGACGTCGCCTTTCTCTGTCAGGTCGTGGAAGCGGCCATCGCCGAGGGTGCCACGACCATCAACCTCCCCGACACCGTCGGATACGCGATGCCCGCCGAGTACGGGGCCATGTTCCGGACGGTGCGGGAGCGCGTGCCGAACAGCGACAAGGTGGTCTTCAGCGCCCATTGTCACGACGACCTGGGGCTCGCCGTCGCGAACTCCTTGGCCGCGATCGAGGCGGGGGCAGGGCAGGTCGAGTGCACGGTCAACGGCATCGGCGAGCGGGCCGGCAACGCCGCCCTCGAGGAGATCGTCATGGTCGGGCACGTGCGCCCGCAAGCCGTCGCGTTCCACTGCGGCATCAACACGCGCGAGATCTTCCGCACGAGCCAGATGTTGTCCCACGTGATCGGCGCGTTCCCTCAGCCCAACAAGGCCGTGGTCGGGCGCAACGCGTTCGCGCACGAGGCCGGCATCCACCAGCACGGCGTGATGCTGAACGGCCTCACCTACGAGATCATCCGGCCCGAGACCGTGGGTGTCCCGCGCTCGACGCTGGTCCTCGGCAAGCACTCGGGGCGCCACGCGCTCGAGCGGCGCTACCGCGAGCTGGGCTACGAGCTCGACGAGCCCACGCTCGAATGGCTGTACCGCGAATTCACGACGCTTGCCGACCGCAAAGAAGAGATCCTCGACGAGGACCTGCTGGCGCTGTTGCACGAGAGTTTCCACGACGCGCCCGAGTCCTATCAGCTCACGTATCTGAAGGTGTTGTGCGGGACCGTGTCCGCGAGCGCGGAAGTGACGCTCACGGGTCCCTGGCTGCGGGAGCGCACGGTGACCGGAACCGGCAACGGGCCCATCGCCGCGGCGTTCGCGGGGATCAGCGCGATCGTCGAGCGGCAGATCGAGGTGCTCAACCTGTCGCTGCAGTCGGTCACGCCCGGGAAGGACAGCGTGGGGCACGTGTTCCTCCAAGCCCGCATCGACGGGAAGACCCTCACGGGGCACGGGGCCTCGACCGACGTCGTCGAGGCGAGCGCTCGCGCCATGGTCCACGCGCTCAACAAGGCGACGTTCGCGGATCGGCTCGAGGACAACTCGCTCAACAACGTCTACCTATGGGGGGTGTGACGATGGGCGGGGCTACCAGCATCCCGGAAGGCGCGCTATGAGCGAGATCCTGACCGGCGCCCAGATCCTGTGCTGCGAACTCGAGGCAGCGGGGATCGACGTGATCTTCGGGTACCCGGGCGGCGCGATCATGCCGTTCTATCACGCCCTGCCCGAATATCCCGGCTTGCGGCACGTGCTGGTGCGCCACGAGCAGGCCGCCGCCCATGCGGCGGACGGCTACGCGCGAGCGAGTGGCCGGGTCGGCGTCTGCGTCGCCACCTCGGGGCCGGGTGCCACGAATCTGGTGACCGGCCTCGCGACCGCCCACATGGACTCCTCCCCCGTGCTCGCGATCACGGGACAGGTGGGGCGTCCCATGATCGGCCGCGACGCGTTCCAAGAGACGGACATCATCGGGGTCACCCTGCCGATCACGAAATACAACCATCTCGTCCAGGACGTCACCGAGCTCGCGGATCGGGTCCGCGAGGCCATCGCCATCGCGCAAGAGGGCCGGCCCGGCCCGGTGCTGCTCGACGTCCCGAAGGACGTGCAGAATCAGCGCGCCCCCTACAACCCGCCCACCCGCCCCGTCGGCGGGCCCGTCGCGGCTCGCCCCATCCGGCCCCTCGAGGAGGGCGTGGCGGAAGCCGCGCGGCTCATCGCGGAGGCCGAGCGCCCGCTCCTCATGATCGGGCATGGCGTGATCCTGAGCGCGGCCTACAACGAGGTGCGGGCGCTCGCCGAGCGCACGGGCATCCCCGTCATCACCACGTTGCTCGGGATCAGCGCGTTCCCGGAGGCCCACCCGCTGCACCTCGGCATGCCGGGCATGCACGGCGAGGTCCACGTCAACCGCGCGATTCAGCACGCGGACCTGATCGTCGGGATCGGGCTGCGGTTCGACGACCGGGTGACCGGCAACCTCGCCGCCTTCGCGCCGCAAGCGAAGATCGTGCACATCGAGCTCGACCCGTCGGAGATCGGGAAAAATGTGAAAGTCGCGCTCGGGATCGTGGGCGACGCCCGGGAGGTCACGGGGCGTCTGGTCCGCGCGGTCCAACCGCGACAGTGCACGGCGTGGCGTGAGGAGATCCAGGGCTTCATGCGCCCGCGGGTCGAGTCCTACAGCGGCGACCTCTCCCCCGAGGCCATCCTCGGCGCGATCTACGAGGCGACCGGGGGGCGGTGCACGATCGTCACGGACGTCGGGCAGCACCAGATGTGGGTGGCCAAACACTATCCGTATCAGCGCGCCAACACCCACATCACCTCCGGGGGCCTCGGCGCCATGGGGTTCGCCGTCCCTGCGGCGATGGGCGTGCACCTCGCGCGTCCCGGCGAGGTCGTCTGGGCGATCTCCGGCGACGGGGGCTTCCAGATGAACATGGCGGAGATCGCGAGCATGGTGCAGGAGGGGCTGTCGGTGAAGATGGCCATCTTCAACAACGGTTACCTCGGGATGGTGCGCCAGTGGCAGCAGTTCTTCCACGAAAAACGCTACTCGTGCACGCCGATCTGGAGTCCGGACTATGTGAAGCTCGCCGCGGCGTACGGGATCGCCGGATGGCGGGTGGAGAAGCGCGACGAGCTCGAGGCGGCGGTGCGGGAGGCGAACGCCGAGCGCGGGCCGGCGCTGGTCGAATTCGTCATCGCGCAGGACGCCAACGTGTACCCCATGATCCCGCCCGGCGGCTCGCTCTCCGAGCCGATCGAGGCGCAACCCGCCGCCACGCCGGCGAGCTGAGGCGCGATGTCGTCGTCTCACACCGTCGCGGTGCTGCTCGACGAGGATCTGCTCACCTTCAATCGCGTGATCGGGGTGGTGCGCCGCCGCAATCTGCCGGTCGCCGGCATCACCGTCGGACCGAGCGGGCGGCCCGGGCAGCTCCGGCTCACCTTCCTCGTCACCACGGACGACGCCAACGCGGAGCGGCTGCTGCGGCAGCTCGAGAAGGCGCACGGCGTGCGCGAGGCGCAAGTGCGTGCGACGACGTCGCCCGCCGTCCCCCAGCCATCGGAGGCACTACCATGACGTCAGCAAATGTTCGCGCATTCTACGACGCCGACGCAGACCGGCGGCGGCTCGACGGCCGCCTCATCGCAATCATCGGCTACGGCAGCCAGGGGCACGCCCACGCCCTGAACCTCAAGGACAGCGGCGCGCGCGTCGTCGTAGGCCTGCGGCCGGGCGGCGCGTCCTGGCAGCGCGCGTCCGCGGACGGCCTCGATGTCCGGCCGGTCGCCGACGCGGCGGCCGCTGCCGACGTCATCATGATGCTCGTGCCCGACCAGGAAGCGCGCGCGGTCTACGAGTCCGCGATTGCCTCGGCCCTGCGCCCGGGGAAAACCCTGATGTTCGCGCACGGCTTCAACATCCATTTCCGCGAGATCACGCCCCCCATCGGCGTGGACGTCTCGATGATCGCGCCCAAATCCCCCGGACACCTGGTGCGCAGCGAGTACCAGGCAGGCCGCGGCGTACCCGCGCTCGTGGCAGTGTCGCAGGACGCGAGCGGCCACGCGCTCGCCAACGCGCTCGCCTACGCCGCGGGCATTGGCTGCACCCGGGCGGGCGTCCTCGAGACGACGTTTCGCGAAGAGACCGAGACCGACCTCTTCGGCGAGCAGGCGGTGCTGTGCGGCGGCGTCACGGCGCTCATCAAGGCCGGCTTCGAAACGCTCGTGGACGCAGGGTACTCGCCCGAGCTCGCGTATTTCGAGTGTCTGCACGAGCTCAAGCTCATCGTTGATCTCATGTACCGCGGCGGGATGAAGTTCATGCGGTACTCGATCAGCGACACCGCCGAGTACGGCGACTACACGCGCGGCCCCCGGATCATCAGCGACGAGGTGCGCGAGGAGATGGCGCAGATCCTGTCCGAGATCCAGAGCGGGAGCTTCGCCCGGGAGTGGATCCGGGAGAGCCGCGAGGGCGGGAAGCGCTTTCAAGCGCTGCGCAAGAGCGGCAACGATCACCTGATCGAGCGGGTGGGCGCGAAGCTGCGCGCGATGATGCCCTGGTCGGAGGAGGGGAAGGCGAAGGCGGCTGCGGGCGTCGCGGACCGGCCGAACGCCGCCAAGGCGGCCGTGGGGCGATGACGGCCCGGACGTTATTCGCCAAGGTCTGGGACGCGCACGTCGTGCACCGGCTCCCCGAGGGGCCGGTGCTCTTGTACGTGGATTTGCACCTCGTGCACGAGGTGACGTCGCCGCAGGCGTTCGGGGGCCTGCGGCTCGCGGGGCGGCGGGTGCGACGGCCCGATCTCACTCTGGCCACCGTGGACCACAACGTACCGACCGGTGACCGGACGCTGCCGATCGACGATCCCGTGGCGGCGCGGCAGCTCGAGGCCCTGGCGACGAACGCGCGGGATTTCGGGGTGGAGCTGTTCGATCTGCGCTCGGCGAACCAGGGGATCGTCCACGTGATCGGCCCCGAGCTGGGCGCCACGCAGCCCGGCATGGTGATCGTGTGTGGCGACTCCCACACCTCGACCCACGGCGCGTTCGGCGCGCTCGCGTTCGGGATCGGCACGAGCGAGGTCGAGCACGTCCTGGCGACCCAATGCCTCGTGATGTCGAAGCCGCGCACGCTCGAGGCGCACTTCACGGGGCGTCTGCCGCCGGGCGTCACGGCCAAAGACTTGATTCTGGGCTTCATCGGGCGCGTCGGCACGGCGGGAGCCACGGGGCACGTGATCGAGTACACCGGGGAGGCGATTGGCGCGCTCTCGATGGAGGAGCGCATGACGGTGTGCAACATGTCGATCGAGGCGGGCGCTCGGGCCGGCATGATCGCGCCCGATGAGACCACCTTTGCCTATCTCGCCGGTCGGCCGCGCGCCCCCGCGGGCGCCGCCTGGGCGCGGGCCCGGGAGCGCTGGGAGGAGTTGCACGGCGATCCAGGCGCGACCTACGACACCCGGGTGAGCATCGACGCGGCGACCCTCGCGCCCCACGTGACCTGGGGCACGAGCCCCGGGATGGTCACCGACATCCTGGGGCGAGTGCCGGACCCAGCCGGATTCGCGACCGAGGCCGAGCGGCGCGCCGTCGCGCAGGCGCTCGCGTACATGGCCCTCGCGCCCGGCACGCCGCTCGCCGGGCTTCCGGTCGACCGAGTGTTCCTCGGCTCGTGCACCAACGGGCGGATCGGGGATTTGCGCGCCGCCGCGCGGGTCGTGCGGGGGCGGCGGGTGGCGCCCACGGTCCGGGCGCTCGTCGTCCCGGGATCCCAACAGGTCAAGGCCCAGGCGGAGCGGGAAGGGCTGGACCGCGTGTTTCAGGACGCAGGCTTCGAGTGGCGGAACGCCGGGTGCTCGATGTGCTTGGGCATGAATGCCGACGTGCTGCGGAGCGGCGAGCGATGCGCGTCCACGTCGAACCGCAACTTCGAGGGCCGCCAGGGGCGTGGCGGGCGCACGCACTTGATGAGCCCCGCCATGGCCGCCGCGGCGGCCGTCGCCGGGTGTCTCGTGGACGTGCGCGCTTGGGAGCTGGCCGAGCTTCCCGCGTCCTTCGAGCTCGCGTCTTGATGGACGCGTTCGTTCGCCACACCGGCAAGGCGGTCGCGTTTACGCGCGACAACGTCGACACCGATCAGATCATTCCGAAGCAGTTCCTGAAGGGGATCGAGCGCACGGGACTCGGGCCGGCGCTGTTCCACGACTGGCGCTACCAGCCCGATGGCACGCCGAACCCGGACTTTGAGCTCAACCGACCCGCCGCCCAAGGCGCGAGCGTGCTCGTCGCGGGCCGGAACTTCGGATGCGGCTCCTCCCGCGAACACGCCGCCTGGGCGCTCGCGGACGCCGGGTTCCGCGCCATCCTCGCCCCGTCGTTCGCGGACATCTTCTTCGCCAATTGTTGCCAGAACGCGCTGCTTCCGGTCCGCCTGGAGGCGTCGGAGATCGACGAGCTGTGGCGCCGCTGCCAGCAGATGGAGAGCGGCGAGGGGGGATACCAGCTGACCGTTGATCTCGAGACCCAGCGCGTGACGGACCCACGCGGCTTCACCGCCCAGTTCGTGATCGAGCCCTACCGGCGTGAGATGCTGCTGCGCGGCCTCGACGAGATCGGGCGGACCCTGCTCGAGGAATCGCGGATCGCGGCCTTTGAGCGCCGCCTCGCCATCGGGGCCGCCGGGCGCGCGTCGTGAGGGACGCGACGATCGCCGTCCTGGCCGGGGACGGCATCGGGCCCGAGGTAACGACGCAGGCGGAGCGCGTCCTGCGTGCTGCGGCCGAGCGCGCCGGGATCGCGCTCGCGCTCCACCACTATCCGATCGGTGCGAGCGCGGTCGCCGCCGTGGGCAGCCCGTTTCCCGCCGAGACGCGGGCCGGGGTCCTCGCGGCCGACGCCGTCCTCCTCGGCGCCGTGGGCGATCCCTCGCTCGACCAGGCACCCCGCGAGCTCAAGCCCGAGACCGGCCTGCTCGCCCTGCGCGCCGCGCTCGGTGTGTTCGCCAATCTGCGGCCCGTCTCGATTCACCCGGCGCTCGTCGACCGCTCCCCGCTCCGCCGGGAGCGCTTGAGCGGGGTCGATCTCCTCATCGTGCGCGAGCTGACGGGGGGCTTGTACTACGGGGAGCCCCGCGGGAAGACCGCGCTCGAGGCGGTGAACACGCTCCGGTATTCCGTCGCTGAGGTTGAGCGCGTGGCGCGGGTGGCATTCGAGTCGGCGCGCCGCCGCCGTCGCCGCGTTACGTCGGTCGATAAGGCTAACGTCCTCGAGGTGTCGCAGCTCTGGCGCGACACGGTCACGCGCGTGGCCCGCGACTATCCCGATGTGCACCTCGAGCACTTGTACGTGGACTACGCGGCCATGCGCCTCGTGGCGGAGCCCGCGACCCTCGATGTCGTCCTCACGGAGAACATGTTCGGCGACATCCTGAGCGACGAGGCGGCGGTTCTGGTGGGATCGCTCGGGATGCTCCCCTCCGCTTCGCTCGGCGCGGGCCCCGGGCTGTTCGAGCCGATTCACGGCTCGGCCCCTGGGATCGCCGGGCACGGCGTGGCGAACCCCATTGGTGCCATCGCGTCGGTGGGGATGCTGCTCCGCTACGGGCTCAAGCTGCCCGAGGCGGCGGACGCGGTGGACGAAGCGATCCGCGCCGCGCTCGACGCCGGCGCGCGCACCAAGGACATTGCGGGGCCGGGGGAGCGCGTCCTCGGGACCGCCGAGGTGGGGGAGCAGGTCCTGGGATTCCTCGAGCGCCGCCCTCTGGCGGTCGGGGCGCCCTAGGACCTCGGAGTCGGGGGCATCCCCCGCCTAGGCGGCGTCGGTCACCGCGCCGAGACTCGCGCTCGAGACCAGCTTCGCATACTTGGCTAGCACGCCAGACGAGTAGCGCGGGGCCGGACGCTGCCAACCCGAGCGGCGGCGGGCGAGCTCGGCATCGCTCACGTCAAGCTCGAGGACCCGGCGCTCGGCGTCGATCGTAATCGGGTCACCCTCGACCACGAGCGCCAGCGCACCGCCCACGGCGGCTTCGGGGGCCACGTGGCCGACGACCAGCCCGTAGGTGCCCCCCGAGAACCGTCCGTCGGTGATGAGGGCAACGGAGTCTCCGAGGCCCGCGCCGACGAGGGCAGACGTTGGCGACAGCATCTCGCGCATCCCGGGTCCCCCGCGCGGTCCTTCGTAGCGAATCACGACCACGTCCCCCGCGCGGATCTGCCCGCCGAGGATCGCCGTGAGGCAGGCCTCTTCGGAGTCAAACACGCGCGCCGGACCCGTCATGCGCCGCCGCGTCACGCCGCTCAGCTTCGCCACGCTGCCCTCGCTTGCCAGGCTGCCGCGGAGGATCGTGAGATGACCCTCAGGGTAGACCGGGCGATTCCAGGGGCGAATCACGTCCTGGTCGGGACGGGGCTCCGCCGGCACGTCCCGCAGCAGGTCCGCCATGGTCTGACCTGTGATCCCGCGGGCGTCGCCATGCAGCACGCCGTGCACCAGGAGGATTTTCATCACCTGCGGGATGCCTCCCGCGCGGTGGAGGTCCGTGGCCACGAAGCGGCCCGAAGGCTTGAGGTCGCAGAGCACGGGCACCCGCGGCCGGATCGCTTCAAAGTCGTCGAGCGCGAGCGGGACCCCGGCCGCCCGGGCAATCGCGAGCAAGTGCAGCACGGCGTTCGTGGAGCCGCCGATGGCCATGGCCACGGCGATCGCGTTCTCGAACGCCTGGCGGGTGAGGATCGCCCGGGGGCGCGCGTCGCGGCCCATGGCCCCGACCAACACTTGGGCCGACTGCGCCGCGCTCTCCGCCTTCTCCGCGTCCTCGGCCGCCATGGTGGAGGAGTACGGGAGGCTCATCCCCATCGCCTCGAAGAGGGCAGACATGGTGTTCGCGGTGAACATGCCGCCGCACGAGCCGGCTCCCGGGCACGCGTGGCGCTCGACCTCGAGGAGCTCGGCGTCGCTGATCGTGTGGGCGCCATGCGCGCCGACGGCCTCGAACACGCTCACGACCGTGAGATCGCGGCCGGCGTAGCGGCCCGGCTTGATCGTGCCGCCGTAGACGAAGACGGCGGGAATGTTCAGGCGGGCAATGGCGATCATGGCCCCGGGCATGTTCTTGTCGCACCCGCCGACCGCGACCAGGCCGTCCATGCACTGGGCACTGCAGACGGTCTCGATCGAATCGGCGATCACCTCGCGGGAGACGAGCGAGTACTTCATGCCTTCGGTGCCCATCGCGATGCCGTCGCTCACCGTGATGGTTCCAAACATCTGGGGCATCACCCCCGCCGCCCTGAGCGCCGCCTCGGCGCGCAGCGCGAGGGTGTTGAGGCCCAGGTTGCAGGGCGTGATCGTGCTGTAGGCGTTCGCGATGCCGACGATGGGCTTGGCGAAGTCGCGATCGCTGAATCCGACGGCGCGCAGCATGGCGCGATTGGGCGCGCGCGCAGCGCCTTGGGTGATGAGGTGGCTCCGCAGCTCGGTCATGCGCCTCCAGGGCCGCGCGCGGCGCCTGACTCCTGGGTCCGCACGTCGAAGTACCGGTCGCCACGGCGGCCGGATGTCACGCGAGCGCCCCCCGCCCGCGGGCGCGCGCCCGAGGGGCGGAACGCATCCCTCGAGCGCTTGGCACGGTCAACCGGTCGGCTGGGCCGGGGCGCAGTCGCCGTCAGCCCGGGTGGCGGGGCGCCCGGCGCGAGAGCCATCGTGGCGTTCATAGGGGCCTTGAGCGAGAGTCGTAGTCTCGACGCAACGTCGCGAGCCGCGTCGCTCGGGTCAAGGCCGCGCGGTGCGGGCAGCGCCGCCTAGCCGTCCTGAGCGAGGCGCGCTAGAATCGCCGGAGTTTATGACGCCGATCCGATCCGTCGCCGCCCTCGGCGCCGCGGCCCTCCTGGTGCTCCCCGTCTCGCCGGCGCCGCGGCGAGCCCTGGGCCGCTCGCGCGCTCGAGCGCCGGCTGCTCTGCGCGCGCCCGGCGATAGCGCCGCGGCGCGGGATTCCCTCACGCGCTTCCTCGAGGCGTTTCCCTACCGGAACCTCGGGCCCGCCGCCTACAGCGGTCGGGTGACGGCACTCGCGGTCGCCGGGCCGCCCCGTCCCGCCCCCAAGACGATCTATGTCGGCGCGGCAGGCGGGGGGATCTGGAAGACGACGAACGGCGGCATGACCTGGCAGGCGATGTCGGAGGGTTTGGGCGTCCAGACGATCGGGGACGTCGCCGTCGCTCCCTCCGATACGGCCACCGCGTGGGTCGGCACCGGGGAACGCAACAGTCTCCGCTCCCAGTGGTGGGGTGACGGCGTCTACAAGTCGACCGACGGCGGCAAGAAGTGGACGAACATGGGCCTCGGGGACACGCGCTCCATCGGCCGCATCGTCATCCATCCGACCAACCCCGACGTCGTCTACGTCGCCGCCCTCGGCCACCTCTGGGGGCCGAACGCGGAGCGCGGGGTCTACGAGACGACCGACGGCGGGAAGACGTGGCGCAAGATCCTGTTTGTGGATGACACGACGGGGTTCGTGGACCTCGTCATGGATCCCGCCAACGCGGACGTGCTGTATGCCGCGGCCTGGCACCGCCTGCGCTGGGGCGGCCCCTATATGCAGGGGGTCGGCGCCGGAAGCGGGATCTACAAGACCGTGGACGGCGGTAAGACGTGGAAGCGGCTCACGGACGCGAGTCTCAAGAACGGGCTCCCGACCGAGCAGATGGGGCGCATCGGGCTCGCGATCTCGGCACGCGATCCCAAAGTCGTGTATGCCATGATCCAGGTGGACCGCGGGATCACCGACCCTCAAGAAGGCCGCTACGGCGGCGTGTTTCGCTCGGCCGACGCCGGCGCCACCTGGTCCCAGGTGAACGACCTGCAGGCGGTGCCACACTACTACTACGACGAGATCCGCGTCGATCCCACGAACTCAGACCACGTCTTCGTCGCGGCGTCCCCGCTGCTCGAGAGCAAGGACGGGGGCAAGACCTTCGCCCACGATTCGCTGCCCCGCGTGCACGTGGATAACCACGCCCTGTGGATCAACCCCGCGGATCCCGCCGAGCTCCTGCTCGGCAACGACGGGGGCGTTTACCTGAGCCGCGATGCCGGCAAGGCCTGGGCGCACATGGCGCTTCCTGTCGGGCAGTTCTACACGGCGATCGTGGACAGCTCCGTGACGCCCTACCAGATCTGCGGCGGGCTCCAGGACAACGGCGTGTGGTGCGGCCCCAGCCGCACGCGCGACACCGTCGGCGTGACCGACGACGATTGGTATCCGGTGAACGGCGGCGACGGCATGTGGGTCCAGATCCCCGCGCACGATCCCTTCACCATCTATTCGGGGTGGCAGTACGGGCACATCTCGCGGCTCGATCTCCACACGTGGAAGCGCGACGATATCACGCCGCTCGGCCTCGATGCCGGGCGCGACTCGGGCTACCCGTTCACGTGGGGGTGGACGACACCGCTGCGGCTCTCCTCACACGACTCGACCGTGCTGTACGTGGGCGCCAACCACCTGATCCGGATGACGGCGCGGGGCGAGGATTGGGAGGTCCTCGGGCCCGACATGACGCGAGCGAGCCGCGAGCATCCGGCCCCCGAAGTGGGGCATACGAGCTACCATGCGGTGTTCGCGATCGCCGAGAGCCCGGTGTCGGCGGACGTGTTGTGGACCGGCTCAGACGACGGGCTCGTCTGGCTCACGCGGGACGGGGGGAAAGCGTGGCGTAATCTCGACGCCAACTTCCCCCGGGACGCGCCGACCGAGTGCTGGGTCAGTGCGATCGCCGCCTCGTTCCACGCCGCCGGCACCGCCTACGTCACCTTCGACTGTCATTTCCGCGACGATTATCGCCCGCACGTCTATCGGACCGACGACTTCGGCGCGACGTGGACCGAGATCGATCACGGCCTCCCCGCCACGGGCGGGAGCCTCACGATCTTTGAGGATCCCGTGAACGCACGACTCCTGTGGCTGGGGACGGCGTTGGGAGTCCAGGTGACCCTGGATCGCGGCGAGCACTGGGCGGCCTTGGGCAAGGGCCTTCCCCCCGTGCCCGTCGAAGGCCTCGCGCTCGCGTTCCGCGCGGGGGACCTCGTGCTCGCGACGCACGGGCGGGGGATGTGGGTCGTGGGGGTGGGACCCCTGGAAGAGATGTCCGACACGCTGCTCAGCGCCGCCGCGCACCTGTTCGCCGTGCCCCCCGCCTACCAGTACCGGCGCAGCGACACCTACCCCGACTTCGGGAGCCAGCCGTTCCTCGCGCCCAACCCGCCCAAAGGCGCCGTCATCAGCTATTACCTGCGCGACGCCCAGCCTGAGGCCGTGAAGCTCCTCGTCACCACGCCGGCCGGGGATACGGTGAAGGCCCTGACTGGGCCGGGGTACGCCGGGCTCGAGCGCGTGACGTGGGATCTGACGCGCGACCGGGCCCGACCGCGCGAGAAGGGCGGGCCGACCGACCCAGCGGACTTGAAGCAAGTACTCCCCGGGGACTACGTCGTCCACCTCACGGTCGGCAAGCTGCAATTCGAGCGCCCCATCGCGGTGGTCGCCTGGCCCCTCGACCGCCTGGGCCGGGTGCGCTGACCGAGATCAGCGGATCCGGATGATCGTGAGACGCGCCGCGACGAAGGTAGCGAGGTGCGCCCCGAGGAAGCCGGGGAGGCCGCCGCCGTTCACGCTGAACGAAAGCGTGAACGCGGGCGCAGCGGGCGCCTGCAAGGCACGGTAGTAAAACGTCGAGCCCGAGTGCAGCTCGCCGCTGACGTTCACGCTCGGGCCGTCGCTCGAGCTCGGGACGAGCGGGAAGGCCATGGGGAAGTGGCTCGGATCCTTCGCGTTGAGCGAGGCGTAGGTCGAGCGGAAGCGCCACGACGTGTAGGTCAACTCGGGCGACGCGGTGAACCCGGGGAGGTCGGAGACCCAGTTGGCGAGCGCCCAGCGCGCGACGAGCGTCGGAAAGGGCGTGCCCATCTGGGCCGCGACGTTGGCGGAGCCCGTGAGGCTCGACTGATCGAGCATCCGTGGTAGCGCCGTCGGGCCCTGGTCCATGAGATAGCGCACGAACAACCAGCTCGCGCCGATCTCGGGGATGGTCCCGTCGTCGTACTCGATGAGCAACGGGGCGCTCGCCGGCGCCTCGAGATACTGATAGGCGTCGGTGAGATCCGCGTGCACGTAATTCTGAAACGACGTCGTGTCGCCGGGCAAGAAGCTGCGGCCGGCGAGTTCTTCCGCGTATTTCGACAACCCCTCGTCGAGCCAGCCTTCCTCCGCGCTCGCTCCCAGGACAAGCACATGTTGGTCGAAGCTGATCATGTGCTGGAGTTCATGGACGAAGGTGCCGGGCAGCACACTCTTCACCTGCGACGCCTGGTGCGGGCAACTGAGCGTGCCGAGCGGATCCGCCACGAGCGAATAGAAGACCTCGCCATGGTTGTACGCGGTCGAGAAGCGCGGGTCGAGGTCTCCCGCGAAGAAGAACCCGGTGACGTAGCCGGCGGACATGCATTGACTCGCCGTGACGAGCGCGTTGACGACGTTCGTCATCAGCACGATGACGACGCCGTTGTTGTCGATGTCGGAGACCGCTCCGAAGGTGGCCGTGTCGAGCGGGAAGAGGCGCGTGTCGAAGAGCTGCTTCAGCGTGTCGAGGTCCGCCGAGTCCAGCCCGCCCGGCGGGGCCATCGTATCGACGTAGATCGCGATATGGGCACCTACCGTTTTCACCACGCCCGTTACCTGCTGGAACTGGGAGCAGTCGAGCACCGCGCAGACCTTGAAGGAACGGACGGTGCCCACGACCGGTGGCCCGGCGGCCACCGACGCACGCGGCGCGGCGCCGGCGGGCGGGGTCAACGGAGGGGCAGGGTAGGAGCGCGCGCGCGCCATCCGACGCAACAGCGCGTCGAAGCGCTCTGCCGTCGAGGGGGGAGCAGGTGCGGCGACCCGCAGGGTGGTCACGGCGGCGGCGGCGCCCGCCGCAGCCCCGCGCAGTGAGAAGGGGAAGGAGTCACCGAACGTCCCCGCCGCCGACTGGGGTGCGAGGAGATATTCCGCCGTGTCGATCGTCGACGCGTTGGCGGCGATCACGACACAGCCGCCGTCCGTGGTCGGGTCGATGGACGTGTACTTTCCAACCGCGAGCGTCACCGCCGTGCCCCGACTTGCCGTACAGGGGGCGAGCCCGGTGCCCTGGTCACTGCTGCACGCCGCGACGCCCAGCATCAGGGAAACCACGAGCCGGTGCGAGCTCGGTCGGTGGGTCATGCGAACGAAGATACTCCGGGACTTAGGAGGCCGCGCTGTGCGGTAGCGCACGTCGAAGACGAGGTCCGCGTGCCCGAGCGGGGGAGGGGCGCGGTGAGCGGCCTTGAACCTTCGTGGTGCCAAGGTGTAGGAGGTCGCCGATGAGCCGTCCTTCGAGACTCGCGCGCGTGCTGTGGCTCGGTACCGCTCTGCTGCAGCTCCTCTTGCCAGGAGCGGCGGCGTGGGCGGATGCCCGGGAAGACCTGCCCGCTACGGGGCCCGAGGCGACGCATTTCGAATCCCACACCGCGGACAGCTGCCCGCGGATTCATCCCCCCGATTGCGCCCTCTGTCATTTTCTCACCGCGCCCTGGACGCCTACCGAGCAGGTTCGGTTCGCGGTCAGTCTCGTGGCCCCCCGCGTGGCGGCGCCCGCTGTTCGCGCGCTCACCCACCGGGTCGGTCGTCTTTCGCACCCTCAGCCCAGAGCACCCCCAGTCCTCTCCTAGCGTCACGCCCGTCCAGGGCGGAGCCGCTCGACTTCGGCCGCAGCCTTCCCCCTCTCGTGTCGTACGCCGGGAGCGGGAGCTGTCGGTATACAGCCCAGTCTAGGAGAGCCTGCATGTCCGGCATCTGGAAGTCCGCCATCACGGCGACCGCTTTGCTCGCCGCCGTCGTTCTTGGTCCTCCGCTCTTTGGCGCCGTGCCCCCGCCCTCGGCGGGCCCACCCCCGACCGGGGACATCACCGGCACCGCCACCGACAGCGCGACCGACAAGCCGCTCCCGGGGGGCGAGATCCGCCTGACGCAGAACGGCGCGGTCGTCGCCACGGCGGTGACCGACGCGTTCGGTCGCTTCATCATCCATAACCTCCCACCCGGCGACTATACGGTCGAGGTCCGGTATCTCGGCTACCACGCTGTGACGCGCACGGTGACGCTCGGGGCGACCCAGGCCGCCCTGGCCGTCGATCTGCGGCTCGTCCCCATCCCGCTCAACTTGGAAGCCGTGGAGGTCAAGGCCGCGGTCCCCCTGGCGGTCGACACGCGCACCGGCGATCAGATTTTCAAGCAGAACGACTACCACGGCGCTCCGACGAACACGACGTCGCAGATTCTGCAGCAGTCCATCGTGGGCGCGGCGCGCGCGCCTACGGGCGAGGTGCACATCCGGGGCCAGCATGCCGAATACACCTACTACGTGGACGGCGTCCCCGTCCCGTCGGGCATTTCGGGGAGCCTGAACGAGCTGTTCGACCCGGAGGTCGTGAATCAGATCGACTTCGAGACGGGTGGCTGGGACGCGGAGTATGGCGGCAAGAACGCCGCGGTCGTGAACGTCAACACCCGGATCCCGGCGGGCGGCTGGCACGTGGACGCCGCGGACTACCAGGGCTCCTACGCCGCCCAGGGCCAGTCCTTCAACGCGAGCACCAACGCGGGGAGGTTCGGCTTCTTCTTCTCGGGCGCGCGGCAGGCGACCGACATGCGGCGCGAGCCCGTCGTCTTCGACACGCTGCGGAACGCGGTCGAGAACTTCCACAATGACGGCACGGACCTGTTCGGCTTCGCTAAGGTGCAGTACGTCCCCTCCGACCGCGACGTCGTGAGCCTCGACCTGAACCGCTCGCGGACTCGCTTCGCCGTGCCCTTCGATTCGTCGGCGGGCATCATTGACGACCATCAGCAGGATGTGAACGGCTTCGTCAACCTGGGATGGCGCCACCGCTTCGGCCGGACGGAGACCGCGGAGGGGGCGGCGTCGGAGCTGTTCGCCGGGGCCTTCTACCGGGATGGCAGCCTGACCTACACTCCGGGCGCGACGGACGCGCCGTCCTTCGTGTTCTATCCCGACACGACCGCCTACAATCTGAGCGAGGACCGCAACTTCCACACGACGGGGCTCAAGCTCGACTATCTCGTCCGGCTGCACCACGGTCTCGAGTTCAAGGTCGGCACGCTCGCCTCGGTGACCGCGGGCCACGAGAACTTCGTGACCACGGACTCGGCCGGCAATCCAGGTCCCGCTTCGAACTCCGGGCTGAACGGCAGCGACGTCGGCGTCTACGGTCAGACGGCGATCTCCCCCTCCGATCACTGGGAGCTGCGCGCGGGCGTGCGCTACGACAACCACAACGCGCCCTTTGCGGAGAATCAGAGCCAGGTGAGCCCGCGCGTGAAGCTGAGCTTCTTCCCGAACCCCGGGAACACGCTCTGGGTCTATTACGGCCGGCTCTTCATGCCCACGAACGTCGAAGATCTCCGGGCGATCACGAGCGTGGCCGACTCCGGGGTGGCGACGTCGCCCACCCTCCCCGAGCGGGACGACTTCTTCGAGGTCGGCTATGTGCACCGCTTCCCGCTCGGCGTGGTCACGAAACTGTCGTGGTATCACAAGCACAGCACGCCCGGGATCGACGACAACACGGTGCCGGGATCGGCGATCGTGACGTCGGTGAATATCAACCAGGTTTGGATTACGGGGATCGAAGGCGTGGCCGAGATCAGGCCTCCCGGCCCGGTCTCCGCCTACGTCAACCTCGCCCTGAACCACGCCTATGGGCGCGGGCCGGTCACCGGCGGGTTCTTCCCCACGGCGA
>Ga0307477_10001150_pt1 | contig 23479 bp, 18 predicted proteins | sample atmos_gasesECM2C_FD_203316 | JGI IMG/M metagenome (GOLD analysis project Ga0307477, IMG submission 203316) | Hardwood forest soil microbial communities from Morgan-Monroe State Forest, Indiana, United States - atmos_gasesECM2C_515 | ecosystem: Environmental > Terrestrial > Soil > Temperate...
GCTTCTGGATATGGTAGAACGCGCGCCGCAAAAGCGATTCCTTGCCGGGATCACCGACGATCTGGACGAGATGCTGGCGCACTACATACGGACGCAGCTTGTGCTCGCCGGGCTATCACTTGCGGCCTATATTGGTGTGCTGTCGCTTCTTCGCGTTCCCTATGCCGCTGCGGTCGGTGCCGTGGCTGGCGTGCTAGAGTTCATTCCCGTGGTTGGGCCGCTGGTCGGGGCTGCAGCGATTCTGGGTGTGGCGTTCCTGGCGAATTACCATCATGTCCTGATCGTGGCCGCGTTCCTGGGCGTGTGGCGGCTTCTCCAGGATTACTTGACAACTCCTCGGCTCATGGGGCGCAAGCTGGAGCTACATCCTTTGGCCGTGATTTTCGCTGTTCTGGTAGGCGCTGAAATGGGTGGGGTCATCGGGATATATCTTTCCATCCCAGCGGCGGCGGCTTTGCGTATCGTATGGAAACGCTGGCAGCGCGTATATGCGCAGCCCACTATCAAGGCGGCATGAAAAAGGCACTTGGGGCCTGATTGGTGGCGCTACCGGGATTCGAACCGGATTTCGGCCTTGAGAGAGGCATTTCCTAGCCTGGTTTTTCGCGGCTTTTGGCCACTTTTATGGAATTGTGTATTGATTTGTATTGAAAAGCCAGCCAGCCTAAGCCGCCTAATTCGAATCGAAGCAAACCCAAGAAGCAGTCTAGGGAATTATTTTTCGTTCGGTTGCAGAAAAACCAGATCATTTTCAATGCGATGCAAGGTGGTAGCGCTACCGGGAATCGAACCCGGGTTTCGAGGTTGAGAACCTCGCGTCCTAACCCCTAGACGATAGCGCCACAATCATCAGGCACTTTTGCGGGCGGCTTCGACCAACATTTTCTCGTACTGTCCGACTTTAATCAACGCATCACGGATATCGTCGCCTGAGGTGATGTTGTACCGTTCAAAAGCAAGGTTCCGGCGCAAATTATCAGCATAATAAGATCATGGTAAAATCCGCGCCAATCCATGACATACGGTCCGAAACCAGATACACCTCCCCTTGGTCGCCCTCCGCAAAAATACAAACGGCCAGATTCTAATATCGTGAGCCTAGTTGTGGTAGCGATCACGCTCGTGACCCTGATCTGGGGAGGTCCTGAAATCTACTCCGGTATAGACGAATCCGGCTGGATTCCGCACACTAAAGTCATGACCGTGGCCGTGAAATCGAGCACCTGGATTGTGGGTGAATACAAGAACTGTAAAAGCTTCGCAATCAAGCCAGTTCAAGAAATAGTCGCGCTGGAGTGTGATAACACATCCGAAACTCACAATCTCACGGTGAAGTTCTGGGGCGTAAATAACACCGAGCGCCAGAGACTCTGGAATTGCGAACGCGTCGAAGACGATGCATTTACGTGCAAACTTCAATAGGACGTAGAAGGTGCCGGGTCGCGTCAGTGGGGGCTTCCTCTGAACGCACTGCAAGCCAATTCCTTCATTTTCGTCTGAAGCGGTGTGGCCTTCGAAACATGATTGTCGTTATCCGAGGAAAGCAAAGTTTGACCGGGTGCGAGTCTATTTACGGACTTGCTTTTCTTCATTATGGTCCTTCTCGTGTGAGTTTTACTGCTAGGCGGGTCCTCTAGGGGCACGCGGATAACTGTTATGATCTAAGCCACTGAGCCGACAAACGGAGAGGGCGATGATTGCAATCACGCTGGTCATGGTTCTGCTGTTCGCCGTGCTGTTCATAATGGAAGATATAAGAATTGCAGCTGGCGCAGACGTTCTCCTTGGAGTCGTTCTTTGGCTTCTTGGTAGGACAGCCTTTTGGTACGGCACGGTCGCGTTTATTAGCGTGTATGCCCTTGCGTCCTGGCTTGTGAAATCGAGAACGTAAATGGAAAGGGCGAACGCGTATACCGGCAGATACCTTAGGGTTCCGTCGAATCTGATGAATGACAGGCTCGGTGAGTGGCTTTGAGTGCTAAATTCTACTTTTTCGTATTCGTGCGCTTGAGGTGGGCCCGGTCCTTTTCGTTCTCTTCGCAGGAGTAGGACATGATCTCGGTATTCTGGCGCTTAATGGGCAACGTGACGGACCAAGGCTCGGTGTAAAACTTGGGGTCCTCGAAGGTGACCGTCCACTTGATGTTCTCGTTATCCATCTTCTGAAAGCGCTCAACCAGATGCAGTTGATCGCTGTGCTGATGGCCGGCGGTATCGAGCCAGGTTCGGTCGTTGAGCCCGACCGTGTCGACGATCAGAGTGTCGCCTTCCCAGTGGCCGATGGAATCACCAAACCAAGTCTGATCCAGGTCCTTCGGATGGCTGCGACCGTCGGTGTTGATGATGCGGAAGGTGCGCTGATTCTCAAAGAGGATCGCCAGCGTTGTGGGCGTCTGAACGATCTGGAAAGGCATTAGACCGGCCTGGATTCCTCGCGCCGGACCGATGGGCAAACACTGCGTCAGGGGATCGTCGATCTCGTCTTCTTTCTTAAAGAGATCGGCGGCATAGGGCGTAAAAGGAGGCTGATGGCCCAGCGGCTTGGAAATATCGGGAGTGAAAGGCGCCGACCAGACGCCATTCAGATCCGGCGGAGCGGAGGCTTGCGTACGGCTCGACGTCCCTCCGGAACACGCGGTGAGAAACGGCAAGGCTATAAGTGCAGCAATAACGAAGCGCGACGGCCCAGAAGGTTGAGTCATGCGGGTCTTCCCATCTTAGTTCTTGGCGACCTTAGTTCTTTCCGTAACCCTTGACGTTTCCGTTACCCATCGAGAGTTGCCGGCCATCCTGAAACGTAATGGTGTTGCAGGCAACCAGATGTGCGCCGTCCCGAGCGCGGAAACCCTTGGCCGTAACTACGTCTCCAGGCTTGACGGTGTCTTTGCGCCAGCCCTGGCGGTAAAGAATGTTCGGCGGACTGCCCTCGAAAGCCCAGTTCACTACCTTGCCGGTAGCATCTTTAACGTCGAGATAGAAATAGATGTGCGGATTCATGAACTCCATTTTGGTGACCGTTCCGGTGAGCGTCACCGGCTTGCTGTCGTCAAATTCGACGCTGAATCCGTGATGCGCCACTACGGGCGACGCGACGAAGAGTGCAGACGCGAGGGTCAGGGCCGAGAAGAAGGTGCTTCGCATGAATTCCTCCAGAAGCGAATCCTTAGGCAGGTTATATGCCAGCGACTGTTTGGGGTCAAGTTTGCTGCGGCGCCAGGAAACGGCGCGGGTTATTTGGGTTCGACAGAGGAGAGCGTGCCGGCGCCGGAGTCCGGCGCGCCACGCCAGGGCCATTCGCCACGGCGAAAGGCGCGGAAGAAATACAGCGCGAGACCGGCGACTAGTAAAACTACTGCGTAGCGGATTTCGCGCAGGAAATTCGGCCGCGAAATCAAAATGTAGATGAACCCGGCGATGGCGATGAGCGCTGGCAACGGATAAAGCCACATGCGGAAAGGCCGCGGCATTTCCGGCTGCCGCGCGCGCAAGATCAGCAGGCCCACCTGCTGCAAGAGGAATTGCAGCAGGATGCGGATGACGACGAGAGCAGCGATCACGTCCACCAATCGCAAAAAGCAGAACGCCATGGACACCACTCCCAGCACAAGCAGCGACACATAAGGAAATTTGTGACGGGGGTGGAGGCGGCCAAAAACTTCGAAGTAATTTCCGTCGAGCGCGGCGGCGTAAGGTACGCGCGAATATCCCAAGAGCAAAGAGAAGATCGATCCGAAGGCTGTCCAAAGAATCAGGAGTGTGGCCAGTTTGCCGGCCCAGCCGCCATAAATCTGTTGCATGAAGACAGCAATCACCGAGGAGCGAGCATTTTCGCTGATCTGACCCTGAAGCTGCTGCCAAGGAATCACGCCGAGCACGCTGACGTTCATCAACAAGTAGATGGCCGCGACCAGGCCGACGGAAATGAGCACGGCACGCGGAACGTTGCGTTCGGGCTTTTCGACTTCGCCGGCGAGATAACAGATGTTGTAGTAGCCCCAATAATCGTAGGAGGTGACGAGAAGGGCGGCGCCGAGTCCGGTGAAAAAGCTGGTCGAAAATGTGAAAGCGCCGGGAGGAAAGTCGAAGGCTTGCGCGGCGTGGAAATGCGTTACGCCCGCGGAGATCACCCAAGCCACCGTGACGAGCACACCTCCCCAGAGCAACTTCGAGAGACGCCCGATGCTGGTGATGCGGCGATAGAGCAAGACGACTGCAAATGCGCATGTGGCCATGGCGAGCCAGGTGCCTGGCGTGACGACGATGTTTGCTTCCAAGCGGCCGAGCAGCGGAATCGCGAGGTGCAGATTGCGCTGCAGCCATATTCCGCGCAGGTTCGGCCAGAGGTAGCCAGCGTAAGCGGCGAGCCCGATGCAGCCCGAAGCAATCGAAAGCGGCGCGCTGAAGGTCAATTGCCAGATGAAAAGAAATGACATCATGCGGCCCAGGCTTTTGGGGCCGTAGATCTGCTTCAAATATTCGTAGGGGCCGCCGGCGCGCGGCATGGACGCGCCGAGTTCGGCGACGACGAGGCCGTCGCAGACGGCCAACGCGGCGCCAAGAATCCAACCTAGCAGCGCTTGGGGGCCGTGCATCGCGGCGACGACCAGCGGTAACGTGATGAACGGGCCTACGCCGATCATGTCCAGCATATTCAGGGCGACGGCACTGCCGAGGCCCATGCCGCGGATCAGGTTTTCGGGTGGGTTTTCCGGTGGCGTTTGGGATTGCTGCGGCGAATTGTGCGGCGATGCGTGCAGATCGGAGTGGGGCGCGCCGCCTTTAGGGGAAGAAGTCACAGCGTCGGGCGCTCACGCGCCAGCGCTGGCGGCAGTTTCGAGCACGCGGCGGTAGTAGGCTTCGTAATGCGGGATCACGTCCTCGGCGCAGAACCTGCGGCGCGCGTCTTCGCGGGCGCGCTTGCCGATTTCTCTGCCACGGTCGGCGCGAGAAAGAATTTCGATGGCGTAGCGCCCGGCAGAGGCGACGTCGCGCGGTTCCACGAGGTAACCGTCGACGCCGTGTCGCACGACGTCAGGCATGCCTCCCGCGTTTGTGCCGATCACGGGCACTTCGCAGGCCATGGCTTCCAGGGCAGCGAGGCCGAAGGACTCGAGGTCAGAAGGCAGCAGAAAAAGATCGGCTACGCCGAGCTTTTCGTAGACGCGATCCTGCTTACCAAGCAGAAAGACGTCTTTGGTAAGCCCCTTTTTCCGGATAGCATATTCAACAGCTCCACGGTCGGGACCGTCGCCCATAAGCACGAGCTTCGCAGGCATTTTGCGGCGGACGAGATCGAAAATCTCGACGACGTCCGGAACGCGCTTGACCGGGCGGAAATTCGATAAATGCATAAGAATGGGCTCGCCCTTGGGCGCCCATTCGGCGCGCAAAGCGGGGTCGTCTTTGCGGGAGTAAAGATCGCAATTGACGAAATTGGGGATGACTTCGATGGGGCGCTTGATGTCGAACTCGTCGATGGTTTTCTTTTTCAGATAGTTCGAAATGCAGGTCACACCATCGGATTGTTCGATGGAGAAGCGCGTGATCGGCAGGAAACTGCGGTCATTGCCGACCAGGGTGATGTCTGTGCCGTGCAGCGTGGTGATAAAGGGCAGCCGACGAGGCGCGGCCATGGAGCGCGCCAATATGGCGCTCACCGAATGCGGGATGGCGTAATGCACGTGCAGCAGATCGAGGCGCGCGGATTCGGCCACTTCGAGCATCTTCACGGAAAGCGTGAGCGTATAAGGCGCATGATCGAAAAGCGGGTAATTGGAAACCTCGACTTCGTGGAAAGTAATGCGTTCGCTTGGCATCAGCCGTACCGGCGGCGCATAGCTGATGAAATGCACGTCGTGGCCGCGGGCCGCGAGCTCAATGCCTAATTCCGTGGCGACGACGCCCGAGCCGCCGTAAGTGGGGTAGCACGTGATTCCGATTTTCATGTTGCTGCGGCTTCGCACGGTTCTGCGCCGAAGCCTTGCAAGGGGGTCATGTTATACCATTGAAGTCCCGGGATAAAATTTACTGCCCGCTTAGCCGTGGCAACCCGTACGCTCTACCTTATCTCTAACTAAACTATTTCCATTATGTAATTATTGGAGTGCAGGCGCCGATATCAAGGAGTCAGTGAACAAAGGAAAATGATCCGACCCAATCCAGCGATCCTGATTTTGTGTGCTCTCTTCGCGATTGCATCTGCCTCGTTATCCTTCGCTCAAACCAATGACAGCACGGAAGTATCGACATTCGAAAACGCCGATCAACCGCAGGAAACCGCGCAAACTCAAACACCGCCGCCAAACAATTCGCAGGCGCCGTCGCTTGAAGACCTAGGGCTCAGTCCGTCGCAGACGCAGAGCGACCCACAGCTTCAGGCGAGGCTCGACAAGCGCGCGCACATGCTGAAGATCCATCAACGGCTCGGCCTGATCACAGCGATTCCGATGATCGCCAGCGTTGCCACGGGGTTCGGTGCCGGTGGCAAGAGCACCAGCACGAGCGACCGCTGGGCGCATCTCGCTTTAGGCTCAGTTACGGGGGACCTATATTTCACGACCGCCTATTTCGCGATCTTTGCCCCCAGAATTCCCGGAACGCAAACGCGCGGGCCCATTCGCGTTCACAAAGCTCTGGCCTGGATTCATGGACCGGGGATGATTCTGACGCCCATTCTGGGTGCCATCGCCTTCGATCAAAAAAGCAAAGGGGAGAAGGTTCACGGGATTGCCAGCGCGCACGGGGCCGTCGCTATCGTGACGGCGGGCGCATTCGGGGCGGCGCTATTATCCGTGTCGCTGAAATTCTGAAAATAATTCAAAGGTTCTCTCAATCAAGATGAATATAAAGTTTCTTATAGGTCTTTTATTCTTCGCCGCTCCCGCTTTCGCGCAAGCGGATCACCAATGGATTCTCCAGCAGAGCTCCCTCACGTATCACGTTTCCCACCCGTTGCATCAGAGCGAAGGCGTGAGCCATGAGGCTCGCGGGAAGGGCGTGTGTCATCAGGGGCAATGCGATTTTCTGATCGCCGTGCCGGTGAAGTCGTTCGATTCAGGAGACAGCAACCGCGACCTGCACATGGTGCAGGCGGTACGTGGCGCGCAATTCCCTCTCGTGACGGTGCGCACGCGATTGCCCGAAGATGCAGGTTCATCGGCGACGGTGCATGCAGATCTGGAGATTCAGTTCGCTGGACAAACGGCCGAGTACAAGCAGGTGCCGCTGCAACTGGCGAAAGATGGAGACAATTTCCGCATCACGGGGACGGTTCCCGCCACACTATCGGATTTCAAGATCGATCCTCCCTCGCTTTTGACCTTTCCCGTCAAGAATGAAATACCCGTGCGGGTTGAGATGACCTGGCACGCGGAGAAGTGATCCTCCGATTGAGCTCTGCCCTAAGGCCTAACGACCCAGCCTGGGACTAAACTTCTCCGTAGCGGTGGGATATGCTATGGGACGGAATCGAGTGGGAGACCACTGCGGTTAAGCCATGGTATACAAGTTCAGGTTATGGCCATAAGGCACACACTAAAACGTGTTCTGCTGAGGCGTAGCCGGATCGCCGTAAGCGTGCTCGGCGTCGTCGCGCTGGCGCTCGTCGGATTGGTCATTTCGACTTCCGTGCGCGGGTCGATCTCCCTGCGCGAGCAGGGACCGGCTGCTGCAACTTCCACGGCGAATGATCCGAGCAGTGCGGCGGCGCCTTGGGAATGGCCTACGGCCGATGCACGCCCGCTGCAAATCGATCGCGGAGCAGCCGGCCTATGGCAGGCACTGCTGAAGCTGCACACGCGGGCAAGTCTTCTGATGCTGGTGGCGCATCCTGACGATGAAGACGGGGGCATGCTCACGTACGAATCGCGAGGGCAGGGCGCGCGCGCGATTTTGCTTACACTGAACCGCGGCGAGGGCGGCCAGAACGTGATGTCAGACGATTTCTGGGATGCATTGGGCCTGGTGCGAACGGAAGAACTGCTGGCGGCAGATCGCTATTACGATGTGCAGCAGTTCTGGGGCACCGTGGCGGATTTCGGCTTCTCAAAAACCCGCGAGGAAGCGCTCGATCTGTGGGGGCACGACCGGCTGCTCGAGGATGCGGTCCGCGTGGTGCGCATGACCCGGCCGCTGGTGATTGCTTCGGTTTTCGTCGGGGGACCTACGGATGGTCACGGGCATCACGCCGCTGCCGGGCAGATCGCGCAGGAGGTGTTCGCGGCGGCCGGCGACCCGAGCCTGTTTCCGGAGCAGATTCGTGCAGGATTGAGGCCGTGGTCGCCCGTGAAGATGTACGCCCGCGTGCCGATTTTCCCGATCAGCGAAAAAGGGATGTTTGATTCGGCGACGGGAAAGTATCTCCCCGTGCGTTTCTACGATTTTATTCACAAGACATGGTCGGATGGGCCGCTGAGCGCGAACCTCGAAATTCCCGAGGGCGATGGCGACCCCGTGCTGGGCGCCACCTTCACGCAAATCGCGCGGCAAGGGTGGTCGCTGCAGAAATCGCAGAATGGCGGGGGCGGAATTCCGCTCGCCGCGCCCGTAGCGGCGCCGTATCACCGTTTTGGTTCTTCGATTCCGGCGGGGGATAAGGAGCAATCGTATTTTGACGGGGTTGATACTTCCGTCGCGGGCATCGCTGATCTGGCGGGCGTCCAAGACGATGCTTTTTTGAAAGAAGGGCTCGGCCGCATCACTTCCGCTGTGGATCGAGCTATGGCGGGATTTTCAGTGACCGAACCGGAAAAGATTGCGCCGGTTCTGGCGGACGGATTGAAAGAAACGAACGCGCTGATTGCGCAGGTCGCTGGGAGCAAGCTTTCCGACCAAGCAAAATACGATGTGGCGTTCGAGTTGAAGGCAAAGCAAGACGAGTTTCGAAAAGCCATCGTGCAGGCGCTGAATCTATCGCTCGAAGCGACGGTCGCTCCTGCGAAGGAGCCCAACCGCGGGAATCCTCTTTTCGCGCTGCCCGCCGAGACGATGAAATCGCTCGTGCCGGGCGAGCAGTTCGTTGTGCGAGTGCACGTGGATAATCCGGGCACCGCGGCGCTGCCGGTCAGCCGCGTGTGGCTGGAGAGCCCAGCGGGCGAAGCTTGGAACGTGAGCGCGGAATCCGCGGTTCCCGCAAATATTGAAGTGAGGCACGCTCTGGATCAACGCTTCACTGTGAAGGCTCCTCAAGATGCCGCGCCGACGCGTCCCTATTTCTCGCGTCCGAACGAAGAGCTGCCGTATTACGACAAGGTCGACGAACGATACCGTAATTTGTCGTTTGGTCCTTACCCGCTGGCGGCATGGGTTGAATTCAACTATATGGGCGTGCCGCTGCGCATCGGGCAGGTGATCCAAACTGTGCAGCAGCAGACCGGTCAAGGCATCGTGCTCAATCCGCTGGAGGTGACGCCGGCGGTTTCGGTGAGGATTTTCCCGGATGCCGGCATCACACCCCTGGGCTCGAAATCGTTCATGCTTTCAGCGCAAGTACACACCGAAGCGGAGGCGGGCGCGAAAGGGACGGTTAAGCTGGACCTGCCAGAAGGGTGGCATTCCGAGCCGGCATCGGTGGCTTTCGCTCTGGGGCGCGCCGGACAGGAACAGATCGTGCGGTTCGAGGTAATTGCCGATCGACTGGAGACCAAACCGTACACGGTGACGGCGGTCGCGGAATCGGGCGGGCGGCAATATCGGGAAGGGTTCATCACCGCGGGCTATCCCGGGCTGCGTCCTTATAACCTCTTCCTTCCGGCGACCTATCGCACGTCAGGCGTGGACGTGAAAATTTCCCAAGGATTGCGCGTGGGATACGTGATGGGCACGGGCGACACCGTGCCAGAGTCGCTCGATGATATTGGCGTGCACGTGCAACTGCTGAACGCGCAGGACATATCGAGCGGTGACCTGCAAAAATATGACGTTGTCCTGGTGGGGGTGCGCGCCTATACAGCCCGGCCGGAGCTCGTGACTAACAACAGCCGCCTGCTTGAATACGTACACAATGGCGGCGTGGCGATCGTGCAGTATCAGTCTGTGCAGTACGACCACAATTTCGGCCCCTATCCTTATACTTTGCCAAACGATGCCGAGCGCGTGGTGGACGAGCGATCGCCGGTGACATTTGTGGATGCGAAAAGTCCAGTGCTCACCTGGCCCAACCAGATCAACCAATCGGACTTTGCGGGATGGGTCGAGGAGCGCGGCCACAGCTTTATGAAGACCTGGGATCCGCAATATGTGGCGCCGCTCGAAACGCACGATCCGGATCAGGACCCACAGAAGGGCGGCCTGGTATATGCGCGATATGGACGTGGAGTTTACGTTTATGTGGCCTTCGCGCTTTATCGACAATTGCCTGACGGTGTGCCGGGCGCCTACCGCCTCTTTGCCAATCTGTTGAGCTTGCCGCGCAATCCCGCATTCAAACAGACCGGCGGGACGAATAACAGCGCCCGCCGCTAACCCACAGAGCCTCTGTGGACGATGAAACCAAATGCCCGGTAAGCGGGAAACGGAAATACGCAACCGAAGGCGAAGCGCTATCCACGGCGGCACATCAGATCTCCACCGCCAATGCACCGAAGCTTAAAGCTTATGTTTGCCAATGGTGCGACGCCTGGCATTTGACCAAAGACACAGGCAGAACCACTAAGGATCGCGGATGACCGAGTGAGCCAGGTTCGCGACGGCACCCACCACCTCGAGCCGTTGAGATTCGTTCATGGCACTGCGTTGCGCTGGCCTTATTGCATGGCTAACGAATGTGGTAGACTCCGCCGAGAACTGCGCGGGGCAAGACAAGGCGACCACAAGCCTAGCTGCTAATTTCCTTGCCCCGAGCCAGAGTACAAGACGTAGCATTGCGACTAGGGAGGCCTAACCATGGCCACACATGATGGCGAATTAGCGGCGCGCGGCGCGAATGCTCGCAAGAAGCCCTTCTACAGAACCCTTTGGGGCCAGGTGCTCATCGGGGTAGCGATCGGCATCATTCTGGGTTATGTCCGGCCGCAAACAGCGATTGCCATGAAGCCGCTCGGTGACGCGTTCATTCGCGTCATCTCCATGATTATCACGCTGGTGATCTTTTGCACTATCGTGACGGGCATCGCCGGGATGGGCGACCTGAAGAAAGTGGGACGCGTGGGCGGCAAGGCCCTGCTCTACTTTGAAGTCGTCTCAACAATTGCGCTACTGATGGGCCTGGTGGTGGGCAATCTGGTTCAAACCGGCGCGGGCTTCAATGCCGATCCCACCAAGCTCAATGCCGCAGCCGTGACGAACTACGCGGGCGCGGCGAAGACTGCAACCGTCACAGACTTCCTGATGCACATCATTCCCACAACCGTGGTGGATGCTTTTGCCCGCGGAGACATCCTGGAAGTGGTTTTCGTTTCGGTCCTGTTTGGGCTGGCGATGTCGGTGATGGGTAAGCGCGTGAAGCCTTTGGTGGATACGATAGAGGGCCTGACGCAGGCCGTTTTTGGCGTAGTGAATCTGGTGATGAAGGCGGCGCCGATTGGCGCTTTCGGGGCGATGGCCTACACCATCGGGGCGTACGGTCTCAAATCGCTGGGGCCGCTGGCGAAGCTGGTCAGCGCCGTTTGGCTGACGTCAATTCTTTTTGTGCTGGTGATTCTGGGCGCGATTTGCTGGGCATCGGGTTTCGGAATTATCCGGTTCCTTGCCTATATCAAGGAAGAGATCGTGCTTTGCCTGACGTTGAGCTCCTCCGAGCCGGCGCTGCCCACCTTGATGGAAAAGATGGAGAGCCTGGGATGTTCGAAGGCGTTGGTCGGACTGGTGGTGCCCACCGGTTATACCTTTAACACCGATGGGAGCAGCATCTACATGACATTAGCGGCGCTTTTTGTGGCGCAGGCCACCAATATTCACCTTACGCTCGGGCAACAATTGACGATTTTTGCGGTGGCCGTCCTCACTTCCAAGGGCGCTAGCGGCGTGCAGGGCGCGGCGTTCATTGCGCTGGTCGGCACGTTAATGGTGATTCCCACCATACCCGTTGCAGGCATGGCGTTAATTCTGGGCGTGGACCGCTTTATGAGCATGGCCCGGGCGACCACGAACATGATTGCTAACGGAGTAGCCACGGTAGTGCTGTCGCGTTGGGAACACGAGCTTGATCGCGCGACTCTGCGGCGCAACCTCGGAATGTCCTTCGCGGCGGCCACGGCGCCGTTGGAACCGGCAACGGCGCACAGGAAATCCGCCGTTTAAGATGCCCTCTTTATGGTTGCCGCCTCGACGCAGCAGCGCGCTGTGCGAGATTGAACTGCGGGAACGTTCTTCGTGAAGCCCGAACCCGTCCTCTTCACCTTTCATAAAATCCGAGAGCAAGGCGAGCAGGGCAAAGTCGAAGCCTGGCGCGCTTTGCTCGAGTTTTATGCCCCTGCATTTTTTCGGCTGCTCGAAATCGAAGGAGCAATGTCTGCGCGAGAGGCGTTGCCGGTTGTGAAAAAGATGCTGGGAGATCTCACGGGTAATGGCTTCGAGCGGCTGCGCGTGACTCCGCGGCAATCGGAACGCGAATTTCTGGGAGATCTTCGCGCGATGCTGCTGGAAGCAGCGACTGATTATGTAAGGGCCAAAAATTCCGAGACTTTAGCGGCTGGCGCCTTCGAACCCGATAAAATCGCCAAGCTGCTCGATAGCCTTCCCCTGCTGCATAAGGAGATGCTCTTTTTCAGGCTAGCCGGTTATACCGAGAACACTGTTGAACGTGTTATGCGTCTCTCGCCGCGGGTGGCCGAAAAAGCATTCGAGCGTCTGGCAGGGGAGTACCAGGCGGCTCGTCGAACCGAACGAGATCAATGCCCCTGGCCCGCTGCCTGGCTCGCATTTCTAAAGCAGGCTCGAGGTCTCAAGACCGAAAATTGCACTCCCACACACGAGATGGTGCGCATTCACGATGGGCAAGTGAGTTGGTATGAGAAAGAGCCGGTGGAAAAGCACGTGTCCGGTTGCCTGCACTGCCTGGAAGCCTGGACGGGATTGCGCGAAGTCGGCTATTGGCGCCGCGCGGCCGACCCACGTCCTGCTGCCGACATCAAAGAATTGCTGGAAGTGATTCCGATAGAAAAAACGCCCGCGAAAAAGAAGTCGTTCCTGCAGCGCCTGCGTTCGTAATGGAAAAAAGTCAGGTTCAGTACGTAGTCGTACGTCTGATTTCAAACTCGCTGACTGTGGCGCCCGTGAAAGTCACCTCAATATTGTCGAGGACGTCGAAGTAAGGTTCTGTCACAAGGGTCTTAAATGTTTGCGTCTCTTTATCAATTTCTGCCTTGGTCATCGGCCTTTTCCACTGCCGTTCGAAGGTTAGCCGGTTACGCGTCTCTTTTTTGGGGGGCCCGAGCAGCGCAACCGATTGTTGCCGGGTTAACCCCAATCTTAAGCCGCCACTCGTCTTGATGCCATTGTCAAAGGCCGATGTTCTTAGACACTGAAGCCGGCAATTCGGAGTCAAGCTACCCGAAACAACTCTAAATCCGTCAAGTACCGACCATCCTCCTGAAAAGCCGGACTCAAAAACGACCCTGGTCTTATCGGGCCCACTAGAAACGTAGCAAATCACCTTGCTCGCCTCTTCTTCAGCGGAGCAGCTTCCTGGGGTCGTAGCACCGAGCTTGCCTTGAACGTCGGTAAGGGTGCTGCGCTCAAGGGAGAACCCCATGAGACTCATTTGTGGAGTTAGATCAGGCGTTCCTACGGAACGCTGCCCGCCTACCGCTTGGGCCGTCACAAGCAGGAAAGCCAAGGGCGCGACGACGATCACATCTGGGCTTCTAAACATTACGTGACAGGTGCCTCCAGGCGCTTCGGTGGAAGATCCAGTCGAAGATCGGAAGAAAGACGTTATAGCGGCCTTCGAAGCCGCCGTGATGCAACATATGGTGGCTTCTTGCCGCGCGAAGCCATCCCGGCAGCCATCCCCCAAGATGAAAGCGCCAGTGAATCTCCTCATAAGCGATGAAATAAAGCGTGAAGCCCGCGAAGATTCCGACGGCAAATCCGGTACGCACGAAAAACTCCATGGCGAACACGGGAAGCGCGTTCAAAACGAAGACGAGGACGACCACCCAAGGCGACGTGGCGAAATTGACATAGCGCGGCTCTTCCGCCGCTCCCGCCGTGTCATGATGAAGTCCGTGGCGTTGGACGAGAAATCCTTCGCCCCAATGCAGGAAAAACCGGTGCAGGACGTACTCAAAAGCGTTTGCGTAAAGAACTCCTGCCAGAAATCCTGCGACGAGACGCAACGGATCGAGCTCGCGCGAGTCAAAATGAACCAACTCGAGTACGACGGCAGCGAGGATCGAACCCGACAGAAGCGCCGTGATTGCGTTGCGGCGCTTGACGCGGTGCGCGCGGGCAACTTCAGCAGATCGGGAACCAGGCTGATCGGCCATTCGTAATCCTTGTGGGTCCTATTGAGAACCTTTCTCAGATTAGCATTGATTCGAAAAGCAGATCCCTTGAACCCAAAAAGCAGCCCCGGAATGACAACGAGGAGCGCAGGCGCCACTCGATCGGTTTGCCTCTTGTCCGCGTGCTTGCTGCGTTGCCTTATTCTTCAGCGAGCAATCGCACACGCAGCCTCTCCTGGGTATCCGGGGTGAGTTTCGCGCCGCCGAATGTGAGATAAAAAGTATCCAGGGCGCGCTGGCCCTCGGTGTCGATTAAGGCTACTTCAATATTGCACCCAAAATTCGCCAGGGTTGAACTCAAGCGAAAGAGCAAGCCCGGCCCGTCTTGCGTGACGATCTCCATGAGGGTTGAATGCGGAGAACTACTATCGTCAAAGCGAATCTGCGTGGGCACGCTGACTTTCGGCTGCAACTTCGATTGCGCTCCGGCCCTGCCGCGCAGCAGCCTCTCCCGAGGGGTGGCGCCGGTTAACACATCTTCTATATTTTTCTGGAGGCGCGCCAATTCGGAGGGATTCAGTTCGAGAGTCTTATGCGGGTCGGTGAAGTGGAAGGTGTCCACCACAACCCCGGCGGCGTTGGCAAATGCCTCGGCCTTCCATATGTCCATCCCCCACGAAGCCAGGGTTCCGCTGACGCCCGCGAAAAGGAACGGGCGGTCCGTTGCCAGCAAAGTGAGAGCGTAGATCTGGCCACGATGCTCGAGATGCAATTGAACGCTCTTTTCTTTTAGTTTTCGTGCCATCTGAAAATGCGAGGCAATCTCCTGGGGAGAATGGGCGAAGAGGTAACGGCGCGGCAGACCTTCGAGAAACGAGGCCAGTTCTTCGCGCGAGGCGGCCGCGGAGAGCAAGGGGAAGATGCGGTCGATGAACTGCAAATCTCCTGCATCAGCCCGAAAGCGCTCTTCGTCTAGGCTGCGGGTCAGGTAATTTGCGGTCAGAACATAAAGCTGCCACAGCGATTCCGCCTTCCAGGGAGTGAGCGCCTCGGGATTCACCGCACGAATATCCGCATACGTGAAGAGACAAAGCAGCTTCAGCCATTCCGGCGTGCCCACCTGCTCGGCAAAAGCGCGGATCGTTCCGAGATCGAAGATATCGCGCCGCAGCAGGCTGGCGGACATGGCCAGATGGTCACGAATGAGAAAGCGGACGGTATCCGCCTGGCCGGGCTTCAAATCAAGGCGGCTGAAAACTTTTTCGATGGATTCCAAGCTGCCAGCGACGTGGTCTTCGCAGGGCATTCCCTTGCCCACATCGTGAAAGAGCAACGAAAGGAAAAGAAGTTCGGGTTCCTCCAACTCGGAAAAAAGAGTGGCGAAAGGACGTTCCCAGTTTTGTTGCGCTTCCCGCAGGCCGTGAATATTTTCGATGGCCATGAAAGAATGCGCGTCCACGGTGTAATGATGGTAATAATCGCGGACCACCAGGGAATCGATGGCGCCAAACTCGGGGAACAAGCGCACCAGTAATCCTGCACTGTGCATGGCGCGTAGCCCTTCGGAGGCATGGCGAGCCAGCAAGATTTCGCGAAGATTGCTCCACAATGTGGGGAGAGACGATCCTGAGTCGAAGATTGTTGGCAAGGCTTCGCGAATTTGGTCCTCGGCTTCCCGGCTGAGCTTGATTCCATGTTCGGCGACGTATTTGAAGACTTCCAGAAGCCGGTGCGGATCGCGGAGGCCCGCCGGTTCGAGTACCGTGAGGCGCGCGCCCGCAACAGAAAATGCCGAATGCGAGCGGCGCGATTTCCATCCGCGGACGCGAGAGGTGTCTCGTGCTGGAACCGTTTCGTCGAGCAATTGCGTGCAGAGAGCATAAACGGCGCGGGCGTGGCGGAAATAGATGCGCATCCAGTCCTCAGGATCAATGGCTCGGCAATTTTCTATCCCGATGCCACGAGCGGCCGCGGCAGCCTGCATCTCATAGGACAGCGCATTATCGTCGCGTCCTTGCCGGTAATGCAGAAAGCAGCGCGCCGCGGCCAGAAAATCGAATGCCGCTTCCATATCCAGGCGCGCTTTAGAAGGCCAGATATCTTCCGAAGTCGCCCATCGACCCGTTTTTTCCATCCTGGAAATCAGTCCGACCCACCATGCCACGTGGTAATCGCGCAAGCCGCCGGGAGAATTTTTGAGATTCGGCTCCAGGTGAAAGATTGTGTCGCCTTCTTTCTTGTGCCTTTGTTGTGTCAGCTCGGAAAGGTCGCGCAGTAAATCGGACCGCGCGCCATCGATCATATGGGGAAGAGCCTTGTTCCGGAGTTGCAGGAAGAGTTCGCGGTCGCCCGCAAGATAGCGGCTATCGAGCACAGATATATTAAATTCCGCGTTATCGCGCTGAAATTTTTCGCATTCGCCTAGGAACCGATACGTCGGACTGAGGCGGAGGCGCAGGTCCCATAACGCTCTGCTGACCGCTTGGGTTCCCTCGCGATAGCGGCTCTCGGTGCTTCGATCTTCCCAAAGAAACATCAGATCGATATCCGAATGGGGAAAAAGCTCTCTGCGGCCATAGCCTCCCAGCGCGACGAGGCAGAGTTTTTTCAGGTCACTGGGCTCCGCCGCGAGGAATTCACGGCTGAGCTCGAGAATGACTCGATCCAACAAAGAAGCGCGGCCCTGGGTGGCGGCGCGGCCGTTTGAAGTAGCGCGAAACTCTCGCTCGATTCTGGCGAACTCCTCCGCGTAGAAATCGCGGAGAACGGTGAATGGTGTGGAAGGTGTACCCACTGCGCTGGCTCAAGGGAAGGCGATAAAAGAATCGCTTGCGGCGTACGGCTAGAGAGCTCCTTCCCCTCTTTCTTCATCACGAATGCGGATGACCTCATCCACTTTGGAAAGGAAAATCTTGCCATCGCCGATTTTGCCGGTCCTGGCGGTTTTCAAAATGGTTTGTACGGCGCCATCGACGAGGTTATATGGCAACACCATTTCGATCTTCACTTTGGGAAGAAGGTCCACTTCGTATTCGCGACCGCGATAGGTTTCGGTGTGGCCCTTCTGTCTGCCGTGGCCGCGCACTTCGGAAACCGTCATCCCCTCGACGCCGATCTGGTGCAGGGCTTCCTTCACCGATTCGAAGCGGGAAGGCTGGATGATCGCTTCAATACGCATCATGGAGTTCTGTCTCCTTGGATCATCGGTCCTTGTGTCGATCTTTGAGGATTCGACCTGCATTGTATCCTCCCAGCGTCCGGGCGCCATGATTCGAAATCGTATCCTACTTCGCAGTGCGGTGACAGGCCCAAGCCCTGAACTTCGTGTTCACTGGAAACCTATGATCCATTTATGAAATTCTTACAAGAGGGTTTGACGCTCCACCTTCGGCGCACCAAAGATAACGGCGCGCTCTTCAATTATCTATATGAGATTTTTGAAACATTGCGGCGTACGAACGGATGATTTTATTCGTGGGAAAATAAATCCGTAACAGCGCCAAGGCTGCTGGTGGAAACCAAGTGGCGATACTTTGCCAGCACGCCGGAGGTGTAGCGCGGCTCAGGCGCTTTCCAGGCTTTGTGTCGCCGCTCCAGTTCTTCCGGAGAGACGTGCAGTTCGAGCTTTCGTGTGTGGGCATCGATAGTAATCGAATCGCCCTCGCGCACAAGCCCTATCGCTCCGCCCACGGCGGCTTCGGGAGCCACATGCCCCACGACCAAGCCGTGCGTGCCGCCGGAAAAACGGCCGTCCGTAATCAGTCCAACCGAGTTGCCCAATCCGGCGCCGATCAGCGCGGAAGTCGGTGCCAGCATTTCGCGCATTCCCGGACCGCCCTTGGGCCCCTCGTAGCGAACTACGATCACATCACCGGGATGAATGCGGTTTGAAAGAATAGCCGCTAGGCAGTCCTCTTCGGAATCGAATACGCGCGCGGGACCGGTGATCTTTTCGGCTTTTGAAATCTTTGCGACCGCTCCTTCGGACGCCAGATTGCCTTTGAGGATGACCAGATGGCCTTCGGGCGCAACGGGCTTTTCCCAGGAATGAATCACGTCTTGGTTCATCCGTGGCTCGCTCGGGACAGCTTCGAGCGTCTGCGTTACGGTTTTGCCGGTGATGGTGATCGGGTCACCATGCAGGACGCCATGGGCCAGCAGAATTTTCATTACTTGCGGGATGCCGCCTGCGGCGTGCAGTTCCGTGGTGACGTACTTGCCCGATGGTTTCAAATCGCAAAGGACGGGCACGCGTTTGCGGATAGTTTCGAAGTCCTCGAGGCTAAGGGGAACCCGGGCAGCCCTGGCAATTGCCAGCAGATGAAGGACGGCATTCGTTGAGCCGCCGGTAGCCATCACTACGGCGATGGCGTTTTCGAAGGCCTTACGGGTCATGATGTCGCGAGGGAGCAATTGGCGGCTGACCGCATTCGCGAGCACGCGCGAAGATTCGGCCGCGCTCTCTTTTTTTTCGTCGTCCTCGGCCGCCATGGTCGACGAGTAGGGCAAGCTCATCCCCATCGCTTCGATCGCGGATGACATTGTGTTGGCAGTAAACATGCCGCCGCAGGAGCCAACTCCCGGACATGCATGACGCTCCACCTCGAGCAGCTCAGCCTTATCGATTCGCCCCGCGCTAAATTCTCCCACCGCTTCGAAAGCGCTCACCACGGTGAGATTTTTGCCGTCGAGGCGGCCAGGTTTGATCGTGCCGCCATAGACAAAAATCGACGGGATATTCAGGCGCGCGATGGCCATCATGGCGCCGGGCATGTTTTTATCGCAGCCGCCGATGGCCACCAGGCCATCCACTTCCGCGGCGCTGCAAACGGTTTCAATCGAGTCGGCGATCACTTCGCGCGACACCAGCGAATACTTCATGCCCTCGGTGCCCATGGAGATGCCGTCGCTGATCGTGATGGTGCCGAAGATCTGGGGCATGGTTCGCGCTTCGCGAAGCGATGCCATAGAGCGCTCCGCCAAATCATTGAGGCCAGCGTTACAAGGAGTGATCGTGCTGTAGCCGTTGGCTACGGCCACGATCGGCTTGTCGAAATCGCTGTCGCCGAAGCCGACGGCCCGCAGCATGGCGCGGTTGGGGGTGCGTTCGTAGCCTTCGGTGACGAGGCGGCTTTTTCTGTTAAGACGCGTGGCAGTATCAGTCATCGCCGGCTGAGAGATATTTCTTCCGGTTTTCCGGCCAGAAAGAGAGATTCCTCGCCCGCCGATTAAGAACTTCGGGCGCAGAGTTCGCGCCCGACGGCGGTCTCGGAATGACAATTTTTGTTTTCAAAATGCAGGATATCATTTACGGCTTCGCGCCGACTGCGGCGCTGGGCGGCTCAGTCGCGACTTTTACAGGATTCAGGAAGGGCATGAGAGCGCGCAGCCGTTCGCCGACCTGTTCCACGAGCAAGTGCTGTTCTTTGCGGCGCATTTCCATGAATCGCTTTCGGCCGGTTTCGTTTTCGGCGATCCAGTCCTTCGCCATTTCACCGTTCTGGATCTTGCGCAGCAATTCTTTCATCATTTTGCGCGTTTCGGCATTGACGATCTGCGGACCGGCAATGTAGTCGCCCCATTCCGCGGTGTCGCTAATGGAATAGCGCATGTAATTGAGCCCGCCCTGATAGATCAAGTCCACGATCAGCTTCATTTCGTGGACGCATTCGAAATAGGCGGCTTCGGGCTGATAGCCAGCCTCTACCAGCGTGTCGAATCCCGCCTTCATAAGCGCGCTGATGCCGCCGCAGAGCACGGCTTGTTCGCCGAAGAGATCGGTTTCGGTCTCCTCCGTGAAGGTCGTCTCCATCACGCCGGCACGCGTCGCGCCGATGGCTTTGCCGTAGGAGAGCGCAAGCTGCTTGGCCTTGCCCGTCGCGTCTTGATGAATGGCGAGCAGCGCCGGCGTTCCTCCACCTTCGGTGAAGACTTCGCGGACGCGATGTCCCGGCGCTTTGGGCGCAATCATCGTGACGTCGACGTTCTTAGGCGGGTGGATCGTTCCGTAGCGAATGTTGAAGCCGTGAGCGAACATGAGCATTTTGCCCGCGGAAAGATTGGGCGCGACTTCTCTTTCATATATGGCGGGCTGCGTGGTATCGGGCGCGAGCAGCATAATGACGTCGGCCCATGCGGCAGCATCGCGATTGGATTTGACCGTAAGGCCCGAACTGATCGCTTTCTGCCGCGACTTACTCTGATCGTGGAGCCCTATGCAAACTGTGCAACCGCTGTCCCTGAGATTCAGGGCATGCGCATGACCCTGCGAACCATATCCGATAATGGCGATCTTCTTGGCTTGAATCAGAGATAGGTCTGCTGCATCGTCGTGATGAATCGTAGCCATTCTTTCGCTCCTTGGTTATCGGGGCCCGCTCAGACGGAACCGGGGTGCTCCGCCTCGACGAGCGCACCTGCGCCCGTCAGTTCTGGGCCTGTTTTTTGCTGGCTTGGCCGAGGGTCATCCTGAGCGCCCTTCGGCGAGGAACTCTCTGCACGTTCCTGAACCCCGCGCCTCATGACCACCTGGCCCGTGCGCACCATCTCCAAAATGCCGAAGGGGCGAAGCACGTCCACCAGAGCGTGGATTTTATCCTCTGCGCCGGTAATTTCAATGATTAACGAACGCGGCGCCAAATCCACGACGCGCGCCCGGAAAACGCGGACAATCTCCATCAGCCGGTGCCGCGATTCTTCCGGCGCTTCCACTTTGATCAGGGCCAGGCTTCGCGAAATGGTGGTGCCGTGTGTGACGTCTTCCACCGAGAGCACACTCACCAGCTTGTAGATATTCGCTTCTACGCGATGAGCCGCGCCTTCACCGATTGAGGAAACGATCGTCATGCGCGAAATGTTGGGACGCTCGGTGTGTCCGACGGTGAGCGATTCGATGTTGTAACCGCGGCGGCGGAAGAGCGAGGCAATGCGGTTGAGAACTCCGGGCTTGTTCTCCACGTACACGACGAATGTGTGCGGTTTCTCCCGTTCAGTCATCCGTCGGCCTTTCCACCAGAGGAGTAGGCCGCCGGATCATGGCATGCAGATCGGCCCCCGCAGGGACCATCGGGTAGACTGAATCTTCCTGTTCGACGCGAAAATCGATCAGGGCTGCTCCGGCGTGAAACCGCGATGTATGCAGCGCCGGCACGACTTGAGAGCGCTCGGTCACCATGAGTCCGGGAATTCCGTAGGCTTCGGCGAGTTTCACGAAATCAGGACTCAGTAGCGGAGTTCCCGCATATCGTCCCTCATAGAAAAATTCCTGCCATTGCCGGACCATGCCCAGAAAGCCATTGTTGATGATGGCGATTTTGACGTTCAGCTTTTCCTGAACGATCGTGGCCAGCTCAGCCATAGTCATCTGAAAGCCGCCATCACCTGCCACCACCCAGACTTCTGAGTCTGGCCGTGCGAATTTCGCGCCGATGGCCGCGGGTAACGCAAACCCCATGGTCCCAAGGCCGCCGGAGGTGATCAATGAGCGCGGCTTTTCATGGTGATAATACTGCGCTTCCCACATCTGGTGCTGGCCGACGTCGGTGACAATGACGGCGTCGCCTTTCGTTTCGCGCCACAGGTCGTTAATCACGTGCGCGGCGTAAAGATGGCCGTTATCGGGAAGATTCTGGATATCGCGAACAGACGAGTCTTGCTGTGAAACATGGACCTGCGACCACCATTCGGAATGCCGGTTCGGTTTCACCAATGGAAGCAGGCGGTGGAGGATTTCGCGAAGGTCGCCGATGAGCGGCACGTCCACGTGCACGGTCTTGTTGATTTCAGCCCGGTCGATCTCGACGTGAATCTTTTTGGCCTTTAGCGCATAGGTGTTGACCTTGCCGGTCACGCGATCATCGAAGCGCATGCCGAGCGCGATCAAAAGATCGGATTCCTGAATGGCCTGATTGACCCAGGCTTCGCCGTGCATGCCCATCATGCCGAGATTCAGCGGATGCGAAGCGGGGAACGCGCCGAGCCCGAGAAGCGTCAGCGCGACCGGGATGTCGGCAGTCTCCGCGAGCCGGCGGACTTCTTCTCCTGCGCCGGAAAGAATGATGCCGTGTCCCGCGAGGATCACGGGGCGTTGCGATTCGTTGATCAGCGCGGCAGCCTCATTCAGTTTCGCAGGAGGGGGAAAGAAATCAGGGACCTGGCGGTGCGCCCGGGGCGCGGCGGCGTCCCAATCAAATTCGCAGGTGCCGAGCTGGGCGTCTTTGGTGATGTCCACGAGTACGGGGCCGGGCCGATCGGAAGCGGCAATCTGGAAGGCCTCGCGCAAGCTGGCGGCGACTTCATCGGCGCGCGTCACCAGATAATTGTGCTTGGTGATGGGTATCGTGATGCCTGTGATGTCCGTTTCCTGGAAGGCGTCGCTGCCGAGTACGCTGCTGCCCACCTGCCCGGTAATGCAGACAATGGGGGAGGAATCCATCATCGCCGTGGCGATTCCGGTGACCATATTGGTCGCGCCCGGACCCGATGTTGCCAAGGCCACACCCACGCGGCCGCTCGCTCGCGCGTAGCCGTCGGCCATGTGGGTCGCGCCTTGTTCATGCCGCACGAGCACATGATGGACGCGCGATCTGGTGAGGGCGTCATAAGTTGGCAGAATAGCGCCGCCAGGATAGCCGAAGACGTGCTCGACTCCGAGCCGCTCCAAGCATTCCCAGATGATCTCGGCGCCGGTAAGCTTCCGTGGTCCAGCGTTGTCGGATGATCTCTCGTTCATCTCTGACTACTCATTCCGCGCTAAGTGTCCCTAATAGATACCAGTTATCTTATTACGAGTCCAATTTATGTTTGTGGCAGATAGTATAAGACAGGTTTATGCTTAGATGGCCCCAGCTGTGGCCTTTCGGATGCGCTTTTTGCATTCGCAGCGAACCAGAACTCTCATTTTTCCACACCACAGGGACAGATGCGTAACCGCGAGGGGAGATTCGCGTTGCAAGGACCGCCGGATTCGGCCAAACTAGGAGTGTCGATCCGCAAATGGCGACGCAAAGCGGTCTCCGCCGGCTACTGATCTTCCTGGTCCTTAATGGTTTGGACCTGGGGCTGGTCTGGCAACGTGAGCCTGATCTGAGCTGATC
>Ga0307477_10001151_pt1 | contig 23453 bp, 22 predicted proteins | sample atmos_gasesECM2C_FD_203316 | JGI IMG/M metagenome (GOLD analysis project Ga0307477, IMG submission 203316) | Hardwood forest soil microbial communities from Morgan-Monroe State Forest, Indiana, United States - atmos_gasesECM2C_515 | ecosystem: Environmental > Terrestrial > Soil > Temperate...
GGGGTCACGAGGAACTTCTCGAAGTTCCACTGGATGTCGCCGGCCTTGCCCTCAGCGTCGGCCACCGCGGTCAACTCCGCGTAGAGAGGGTGGCGGCCCTCACCGTTGACCTCGATCTTTTCGTACATCGGAAAGGTGACCCCGTAGTTGGTGCTGCAGAAGGTCGCGATCTCCTCAGCCGTGCCTGGCTCCTGGGCGCCGAACTGGTTGCACGGGAACCCGAGCACCGCGAACCCACGGTCGGCGAGCTGCTCGTGCAGCTTCTCCAGGCCTGTGTACTGGGGGGTCAGCCCGCACTTGGACGCCACGTTGACGATGAGCAGAGCCTTGCCCTTGTGCTCGGCCAGCGTGGCCGGCTCCCCCGACAGTGTGTTGAGCGAGACGTCGTAGATGGACAAGGCGTGAACCCCTTTCGCCGGAATGGGACATACCCGACAGGCCGCCACGCTAGCGCGACAGCGGTCCCGTGGTCCCCCGGCGCCGCTGGTTCGGCTGGGTAAGCTCACCCGTCCGAAAGGGCCGACATTGAACTACCGGACAGGGGCCACCTGCCGATCCATAACCTCGTGAGCCGCCGACTCCGGCGACCCCTGGGGGCAGTCGTCATCACGCTGTTGAGTCTGTTCAGCGCGGTCGCGCCGATGTCCGTGCCGCGCGCCGCCGCCACAACGCCCGGACGGGGACCGGCCTACTGGCTGGTGGCCTCCGACGGCGGGGTGTTCCCGTTCGGGCGCGGGACCTACGCCGGCGCGCTCGCCGGGCGCACGACCAACGGTCGAATAACTGCGTCGAGCGTGACCCCCGACGGCAAGGGGTACTGGCTGGCCGGGGCCGACGGCGGGGTGTTCGCCTTCGGTGACGCCAAGTGGAAGGGGTCGGTCCCGTCCGGCTCGGTGCAGGCGCCGATCGTGGCCATGGCGGCCACGCCCTCCGGCAAGGGGTACTGGCTGGCGGGGGCCGACGGCGGAGTGTTCGCCTTCGGTGACGCCGCCTTCCATGGGACCGTGTCGCGGCTGCGCCTGAGCGCGCCCATCGTGGCCATGGCGGCCACGCCCTCCGGAAAGGGGTACTGGCTGGCCGGGGCCGACGGGGGCGTGTTCGCCTTCGGTGACGCCCCCAACGTCGGTGGGGCCACCACGTTGCCGCTCAACGCCCGAGTGGTGGGGCTGGCGGCGACACCCTCGGGCCGGGGGTACTGGCTGGCGGGCGCCGACGGTGCGGTGTTGAGCTACGGCGACGCCGTGTTCATGGGCGGCCTGTCAGGCAACACGCTGTTCGGGCCGGTGGTCGGTATGGCCCGCACCAAGTCCGGAGATGGCTACTGGCTGGCCACGTCCGACGGAGGCGTGTTCTCCTTCGGCGACGCCGAGTACTACGGGAGCGTCGGCGGCTCCCATCTCAACAGCCCCGTCTCAGCCATCGCCTCGGGCGACGGGCTGGCCGTCCCGGCCACGCCGACATCGCCGGTGTCATCCGTGGGGTATGACATCTCTTGGCCGCAGTGCGGCAACGAGGTTCCCGCTCCGCCCTACGGGTTCGGCGTGGTGGGGGTGACCGCCGGTCACCTGTTCAGCACCAACCCGTGTCTCGACGACGAATGGCGGTGGGCCACGGCGCACGGTTCGTTCGCCGGTGTGTACCTCAACACCAACGCGTTCACGGCCGACGAGCTGCAGGCGTTCTTGAGCGCGGACGGCCGGTTGTGCAACGGCAACGTCGGGTGCGCGCTCTACGAGTGGGGTCGACGCGGGGCCCTCGACGCCCTGCGGGCAGCGGCCAACCTGTCCGCGCCCCGCTGGTGGCTGGACGTTGAAACGGGCAACGAATGGCTGCCGGACCCCGCGGCCAACACCGTGATCCTGCGGGGTGTCATCGACACCCTGGTTGGGGCGGGCAAGACCGTGGGCATCTACTCGACCCAGTCGCAATGGGACCGGATCACCGGCTCGGCGGTGGTCAACCTTCCGACCTGGATCGCGGGCGGGCCGGACGCGGCCCCGTCCTCCTGGTGCGCAGGCCATTCCTTCGGAGGAGGTCACGCCTGGTTGGTACAGGCCCTTGATGGGCTGTACGACACCGACGTGCTGTGCCCGGCGGCTCTGCCCCGGATCGGGCAACTGTTCGCCTCGCCCGCGCCCATCCTCGTGCCGGTGTACGAGGTGACGGCGGCGGGTGTCCAGAGCCACGTGGCCCCGCCACCGCAGACCTACGTTCCACACGTCCCTAGGGCCGTGCCTACTCCGACGGTGCCGACGGCCGGTCCGTCGACGGCGACGTTGTGGGCGTCGCCCGCTCTCGGCCGCCATCCGTCGGGCGGCTCGAAATGGCCGTGGGTCAGTCTCGCCGCCGGAACCCTGCTGTTCGCCGGGCTGGGGTTGTTGGGAGGCACCAGGTCCTGCGCCCGCCGCCCGTGACCGACGTGCGGGCGCTGCGCGCGTCCTACGAGGCGCGGGGCCTAACCGAGTCCGACCTCGCCCCGGACCCGTTCGTACAGTTCGGCCGGTGGATGAGTGACGCGAGCAACGCCGGCCTGATCCAGCCCGACGCCATGGTTCTCGCCACCGCGGCCGAAGACGGGGCGCCCTCAGCCCGTCTCGTGCTCCTCAAAAGTGTCGCGGACGGTGGGATGCGTTTCTTCACCCACCAGGACAGCGCCAAGGGCCGGGAGCTGGAACGCAACCCGAGAGCCGCGCTGGTCTTCCCGTGGCACGACCTTCAGCGTCAAGTGCGGGTCACCGGGACCGTGGCCAAGCTGTCTTCGGAGGAATGTGACTCGTACTTCGCCACGCGCCCTCGGGGCGCCCAGATCGGCGCATGGGCCAGCCAGCAGAGCCGCGTCATTCCTGATCGCGCCTCGCTGGACGCCGCGGCCGCCGAATTCGCCGGTCGTTTCGAGGGCCAGGACGTGCCCCGTCCGCCTCGGTGGGGTGGCTATCACGTGACGGTCGAGACGATGGAGTTCTGGCAGGGCCGCCGCGATCGCTTGCACGACCGGTTGCTGTACCGGCGGGAGGCCGGAGTGTGGGTGATCGAGCGCCTGGCGCCGTAATTGGCCGGCGAGGGCCGCGCCCGGTCCCACTACCCTGACCGAACCATGGCCGACCAGATCACCATCACACTGCCCGACGGTTCCGCTCGCTCATTGCCGGCCGGCGCCACCGGGGCGGAGCTGGCGGCGTCCATCGGAGCGCGGCTGGCCAAGGCGGCTGTCGCCGTGTCGGTCGATGGCGCCGAGCGCGATCTGAGCGTGCCGCTGCCTGACGGGGCCGAGGTCTCGGTTGTCACCGCCGACAGCGATGCCGGCCGCTACGTTCTTCGCCACTCGACGGCCCACGTCTTGGCCCAAGCCGTGACCGACTTGTGGCCCGGCGCCAAGTACGCCATCGGTCCGCCGATCGACAACGGCTTCTACTACGACTTCGAGCTCCCCGGCGGGGCCAGTTTCACCGACGACGATCTGGAGCGCATCGAGGCTCGTATGCGCGAGATCGTCGCCGAAGACCAGCCGTTCCTGCGCGAGGAGCACTCTGTCGAGGAGGGCCTGAGCCTGTTCTCGGATCAGCCCTACAAGCTGGAGATCATCAAGGGTGTCGACGCCGCCGAGGGCGCCGGCGGGGGTGTGGTGAGCGCCTATCGCAACCGACCGGACTGGATAGACCTGTGCCGAGGGCCGCATGTGCCGTCTACGTCCAGGCTGGGTGCGTTCAAGCTGCAGCGCGTGTCAGCCGCCTACTGGCGCGGTGATGAACACAACACCCAGCTCCAGCGCATCTACGGGACGGCGTGGGAATCCGAGAAGGCCCTAGCCGCCCATCTCGCCTGTCTCAAGGAGGCCGAAGCGCGTGACCACCGCAAGCTCGGTGCCGAGCTGGATCTCTTCTCGCTACCTCCCGAGCTAGGCGGGGGGCTCGTGTTGTGGCATCCCAAAGGTGCCCAGGTGCGCCGTCTCATCGAGGACTTCAGCCGGGCGGAGCACGACGCCGGGGGGTACGAGCTCGCCTTTACGCCACATCTGGCCAAGAGCGTGCTGTGGGAGACCAGCGGGCACCTCGACTTCTACGCCGACGGGATGTACCCGCCCATGGAGATGGAAGGATCGCGCTACTACCCCAAACCAATGAACTGCCCGTTCCACATCCTGATCTACAAGAGCCGCCAGCACTCCTACCGGGAGCTGCCCGTGCGCATCTTCGAACTGGGAACGGTTTACCGCTACGAGCGCTCCGGGGTAATGCACGGGCTGTTCCGGGTGCGAGGGTTTACCCAGGACGACAGCCACATCTTCTGCCAGCCTGATCAGCTGGCCGAGGAGCTGGCGTCGTTGCTCGCCTTTGTGCTGCGGGTGCTGCGCACGTTCGGGTTCACCGAGTTCAGCGCCGCTTTGGCAACCCGTCCCCAAGAGAAGTCGGTGGGCTCGGACGCCGACTGGGACGAGGCCACGCGGGCGCTACGGGCGGCCATCGACAAGGCCGGGCTGTCCTACAGCGTCGATGAAGGGGGCGGTGCGTTCTACGGACCGAAGATCGACGTGCACGTGAGGGACGCCATCGGCCGCCCATGGCAGCTCTCCACCATCCAGGTCGACTTCCAGATGCCCCAGCGCTTCGGCATGGAGTTCGTCGGCAGCGACAACGAGCGTCACTGTCCGATCATGATCCACCGCGCCCTGTTCGGCTCGGTGGAGCGCTTCTTCGGCATCCTCATCGAGCACTATGCGGGCGCGTTTCCGGCCTGGCTGGCGCCCGTGCAAGCCCGAGTCCTACCGGTCAGCGACTCGCACACCGCCTACGCCGCCGGGGTTGTCGACCGTCTCACCTCTTCCGGCTTTCGCGCCGATCTGGTCGCGGCCGACGAGTCGCTGGGGGCCCGCATTCGGCGAGCCAAAGTCGAGAAGTTGCCCTATGTGCTGGTTGTGGGTGGGACAGATGTCGCGGCCGGCACGGTCGGGGTCAACGCGCGGGGGAGCGACGGTCCCGAGCGCGACGTTGGCCTCGAGGACTTCATCGTCCGTCTGCAGGCCGACGTCGACTCCAAGGTGCCGTGACGCTAGGTCGCTTGTGGGCCGGCTGGCGCAGCGCCTACGTCAGCGGTGTGGCCAATGCCCCGCCGCCGGAACCCGAAGGCTGCGTCCTGTGTCGGGTCGTCGCGCCTGGCGACGACCGCGAGCACTACGTGGTGTGGCGAGGCGAGCGCACGGTCGCCGTGCTCAACATCTACCCCTACAGCAGCGGGCACCTGATGGTGGCACCCGTGCGCCACGTCGGTGACCTCGAGGGGCTCGAAGCGGGGGAGCACGCTCAGCTTTGGGCCGCGGTCACCGCCGCCGTGCAAGCCCTAAAGGCTGCCTACGGGCCCGAGGGCATAAACGTCGGGATCAACCTCGGGCGGTCCGGGGGCGCCGGTGTGCCGGGGCATCTGCACGTGCACGTCCTGCCGCGCTGGCAGGGGGACACCAACTTCATGACAACCGTGGCCGAGACACGCGTGCTTCCCGAGTCGCTGGGTGACTCGTGGTCGAAGCTCCACCAGGCCTGGCCGACTTCGCCCTGAGAGCAGCCTCGGTCTACGGTCGGAGGGTGGCCGAGCATTCCCCGCCCGAGGAACCGCTGGACCGGTGGCGTCCCCAACCCGACTCCGGCCACGTCGATGAGCTGCCGGTCGCACTCGACGCGTCGGGCTTCGTCGGTCCGTACCTGTTCCCTGACAACCGGCGACGGGTGATCTCGGCCGCCATCTATGCCTTGACGGGCCTGGCGCTGATCGCTCTTTGGGCCACGCATCCAACGGGTGGGGTGTTCGTCAATCGGGGTTTCGGGATCGGTGGCGTCGCCATGCTCGTCGTCGCCGCCTACCACGTGCGGGCCGGGTATCCGCTGACCGTGAGGGACCTCCAGGCCCTCACCGCGGCCAGTCGTGAGGTCGGCTTCCCCGTGGGCCACGCGTCGGCGCAGCTGGCCTGGCGGGGCTTGCGCAGTCGCCCCACGTGGCGCATCCTGCTCTATTCGGCCGAAGATCCGCCGCAACGGCGGGGCTTGGTGCTGGTCGATGCGGTAGACGGCCGCGTCGTCGCCCAGCTCGTGGAGGACAATCCGGAAGACTGGTCCCAATACGACCGTTGACGTGGGTTGCCGGGCTAGCCCGACCAAGTCATTCGCCAGAGAGTCCTCAAGGGAGACGGCGGCGTGCGCCGACGACTCGAAGGTGCGTCTGTTCAGCGTTCGCCGCGAAGGCGTGGCCCGGAGAGCGGGTACCCGCTGGAGCCGCATCGGAGCAAGCCTTCCGCTCGAATGAGCCGGCGAATTCTGGCGCTGGTCGGCGGCCACCTGGCCCTGTCTGCTGGCCTGATCGCGCTGGGGCGGGCGGATGCCGTGGCTTTTGGCTCACCCGCTCGCGTGGTCGCCATCGGGGCCGCCTTCGGGCTGGTCGGCCTCATGCCGATGCATCTCGAGTTGGGTCGGTCGGCGTGCACCTTGACGCTCGTCGAGGGCGTGGTCGTGTTGGCCCTCTTCTCCGTCGGGCCCCTCGGTGTCGTGGTTGCCGCCGTGGCGGGCGAAGGCGTTGCCTGCGCGACTCATCGCCAGTCAGCACTCAAGCTGGCGTACAACATGTCCGCGGTGGGCTTGGCCTCCACGGTGGCGGCGCTGGGCTTCGCCGCTCTTGGCCCGCCCGTCTTTGGCCCCGCGGCCTGGGGCGCCGCATTGATCTCGGTGGCGGCGTTCGCCGTGACTGAGCACACGTCCACCTCGCTCGTGCTCACCGTGAGCGGGGAAGGCCCGTTCGACGATGTCGTGCGCAGGTCGGTCGGCCTCGCCGCGCTGGCCAGCGCCGTGTCCGGCTCGGTGGGTCTGGCCGTGGTCGCGCTGGCCCGAGTCGGAACCAGCGCCCCGTTGCTGCTCGCGCCGCTGATCGCCGTCCTCGGCCTGGAGACTCGGCGCGAGGCGGCTCACCACGCCCAGCGCCTCCGCATCGAGCGCTTGTCGCTGGCCTCGTCGCGCACGATCGGCCTGCAGGGCCTGACGACCGTGCTTGGTCAAACGGCGCTCGAAGCCCGGGGCCTGCTCACCGGTGCGGCGGCCGTGTGTTGTGGATACGACGAGCACGGGGTCTGGCAAGGCATGCTCGCCGACGATCGGGGCGCGCATCGCGCCCCCGACCCGTGCGTGGCGGCCGCGGTCGAGCTTGCCGGCGACCCGGCCTGCCCCGAGGTGGCCGTGCCGCGCCTGCCGACGGCCCTTCGCCAAGCTCTTCCCCGAGGCGTCAGCGCCGTGGTCGCGCGTGCGGACGGGGTGGTTCTCGTCGTCGTTCGCGACATCGCCTTCGACGGTCAGGGCCGAGCCCGACGCGAGATCTTGGACGCGTTCGCGGCCCACGCGTCTCTCGTCGTTGCGAACGCGCTGCTGTTCGACCGCATGGAGGCGGCCTTGCACCGCCAAGTCGAGCTGGGTCGCCACAAGGACGAGTTCGTTGCTGCCGTCTCGCACGAGCTGCGAACCCCGCTGGCCTCGGTTCTCGGAGCCGTCGATACCGTGCGTCGTTTGGACGCCCGTCTCGACCCGGACAGTCGGGAGCGCTTGTTTGGCATCGCCCGCCGGCAAGGTCAGCGCTTGCGCGACATGATCGAGGAGTTGCTGCTCACCGCGTCGTTGGAGCACCGGCACCAGCGCGTCACCCTGGCCGGGGTGGACTTGGCCCGCCTGCTTCAGGAGATCGCCGAGGACGTGCAGGAGCAAAGCGAGGGGCGCGTCGTCGTGCGCGTCGACGACGCCGCCCGGTGGCTGTGCAGCGACGCGGAGCTGCTGCGAAAGATCGTCATGAACCTGGTGTACAACGCCACCAAGTACGCGCCCGAAGGGCCGATCGAGGTGCTGGCCGCGGCCGGAAGCATCGGGGAGACGGGACGCATTCTCGTTCGGGTCATCGATCACGGTCCGGGCATCGCGGCCACGGACCGGGCCAAGGTGTTTGAGCGCTTCGTCCAGCTGGACGGGTCCTCGACCCGCGCCCATGGGGGGACCGGGCTGGGCCTGTTCCTCTGTGCTCAGCTGGCCGAACTGCTCGACGCCACCCTCACCGTTGGCGATACGCCACAGGGCGGGGCCACGTTTGCCCTGTCGTTGCCGGTGTCGGGCCGTCCCGACGAGACTGAGCCTGTCCTCTCCGCGTCAGTGCGCGGGTGAGGACGACTCCCGCTTGACCTTGTCGTAGAGGTGCTGGGGCAACAGATCGTAGTGATCGTGCTGGGCGTTGAAGCGGCCACGGCCGCCGGTGATGGAACGCAGATCGATGGCGTAGCGGGTGATCTCCGACGTCGGCACAAGGGCCACGATCACGCTGTCGCCGGCGTCGCCGACCTCGGTGCCCTGTACGCGGCCGCGCCGGGAGTTGAGGTCGCCCATCACGTCGCCTTGCATGGCGGCGGGAACGGTCACCTCCAACAGGCTGACCGGCTCGAGCAACACCGGGCCGGCCTGGGCCATGGCCTCCTTGAAGCCGAGCGAGCCGGCCATCTTGAAGCTCATTTCCGAAGAGTCCACCGGGTGGTATTTGCCGTCGTAGCAGATGACCCGTACGTCCACCACCGGGTAGCCGAACACGCCCGCCGAGCCCATCGTCTCGACGATCCCCTTCTCGACCGCGGGGATGAACTGGCGGGGAATCGCCCCGCCGACGATCTGGTCGACGAACTCGAACCCCTCACCGCGCTCGCGCGGCTCCACCTTGAGGAACGCGACGCCGAACTGGCCATGCCCACCGGTCTGCTTCTTGTACTTGCCCTCGGCCTGGGCCGGCTTGGTGATCGTCTCCCGATAGGGGACGGCCACCTCGTCGGTCTCGACTTCGACACCGAATTTGCGTTGCAGCCGCTCCGTCGTGATGGCCAGATGCGTCTCGCCCATCCCGGACAGCAACGTCTGCTTGGTCTCGTCGTCGCGTCGAACCGTGATGGCCTGGTCCTCGTCCTGCAAGCGGTGCAACGAGGTCATGAGCTTGTCCTCGTCGCCCTTCGACTTGGGGCGGATGGCAATGGTCAGCGTCGGCACCGGTGCTGGCAGCGGCGGGACCACGACCGGCGTGCCTCTTGGCGCCAAGGTGTCACCGGTCGCGGTGTTGTCCAGCTTGGCCACCGCCGCCAGGTCGCCCGCGATCGCGTCGGACAAGGGAAGGTGCTCCTTGCCTCGCAGGGTGAAGAGGCCGTGCAGCTTCTCGTCGCCATGCGTTCGCCCGTTGGCCAGGACAGCGTCGGGCCGGATCGTTCCCGAGAGGACCTTGAAGAGGCTGATCTTGCCGTACGGGTCGGCGATGGTGCGAAACACCTGGGCGAGCGGCTGACCGTCGGGATCGCACGCCACCTCCATGTCGCGGTCTCCGGCCCGGACCGTGACCGGCGGTCGGTCGATCGGGGCCGGACCGATCTCGCAGATGAACGTGGCCAGGCGGTCGATCCCGATGCCCTTGAGGGCCGAGCCGCAAACCACCGGGAACACGGAGGCGCTGGCCACTCCGTGGGCCAGCGTCTCCTCAAGTTGCTTGACGTTGGGGACCTCCCCCTCGAGGTAGCGCTCCATCAGGTCGTCGTCTGCCACCACAATGCCCTCGACAAGGGCGTCGTGAACCTGGTGCTCGGTGGCGGCCAGGTCCTCGGGGATGGGGCCTTCGGTGCCCTTGGCGTCGACGTAGGTGAAGGCGGTGTCGGTCAACAGATCCGCCACACCCCGAAAGCCCGCCTCCTCGCCGATCGGGAGCTCGAGCGGCGCGATGCCAGCGCCGAACGCGGCCTGTAGCTCCGACAACGTCCGGTCAAAGCTGGCCCGCTCCCGGTCGAGCTTGTTGATGAAGATCATCCGAGGAAGCTGGCGCTTCTCCGCCAGGCGCCAGGCCAGCTCGGTCTGCACCTCGACCCCTTCAACGGCACTCACCACGAAGACCGCTAGGTCGGTCACGCTGAGCGCGACGTCGACGTCGGTGATGAAGTCGGCGTACCCCGGGCAGTCGATGATGTTGAGCTTGTGGTCGTCCCACTCGACCGGGGCCAAAGCCGGCGATACCGAGATCCGCCGCTTGATCTCCTCCGGCTCGAAGTCGCAGGTCGTGGTGCCGTCTTCGACCCGACCGAGGCGCCCGATGGCGCCCGACGCAAAGAGGAGGGCCTCGGCGAGGGTCGTCTTCCCGGTCCCCCCGTGTCCAACGAGGGCAACGTTGCGGATCCGGGACGGCGGAACGCTTTTCACAGGCGCCTCTCTCTCGGGTGGGAGCGGTGGTTGCGCCAGCCTAATGACCAGGACTGCTACCGTGAAGTGCGAGTTCACCGCCATCAGGGGCTGAGTTTCGAGCCGGTTCAACTCCGCCTGCAGCGGGACCTACGAGGAGGACGTCGGGTGTTCGACGGACGTTGGCGCAGCACGGTCGAGCAGGGGGTTGCCCCTGTCGGCTCGAGGCTGGGCGCCCGCCGGCTCAAGCCGGATCATCTGACGGCCCTCGGGTTGGCGATGGCGGTCGCCGACGCGGTCGTAATCGCCACGGGCCATCTTTTCGTCGGACTCGTCCTGCTCATCCTTTCGGCCGTACCCGATCTGCTCGACGGCGCGGTGGCGAAGGCCGCGGGCCTGGCGTCGGTACGTGGCGCGTTCTTCGACTCCGTCTCGGACCGCGTCACGGATTCGCTCATCCTCGGGGGAATCGCCTGGCATCTGGGCGCCACGGGAGGCGACCATGCCGCTCTGCTGCCCTTCGCGGTGCTGGCCACGTCCACCCTGATCTCCTACGAGCGGGCCAAGGCCGAGTCGCTCGGGTTCGACGCCAAGGGCGGGCTCATGGAGCGGGCCGAGCGCATCATCGCCCTCTGCGTCGGGTTGGCCGTCCCGGTCGCGCTCGTCCCGATCCTTTGGGTCATGCTCGCGCTCACCTCGGCGACCGCGGTCCAGCGCTTCGTGAAGGTCTGGCGCCAGGCACCCGGTCCCGTCAAGGCGGCTGAGGTGGCGGCTCCGCCGGGCGCGATGGCGCCGGCGATCGATGGAGTCAAAACGGCCGTCAATCGGGACGAGCGGTCGGCTCGCCATCGCTCCACTAGCCGCTGGCGGGAATGGCGGGAGTGGCGAGAGGAGCGCCCGGCCTCCGAGCCGGGGCGGTGGGCGTCGCGACGGTCCGGGCCCCGGGCCGAGCGTCGCGCTCGCTCCGACGATTCCAGCTGGCGTCGCCGCGACCGAACCCGGCCGTAGCCGATCCTGCCGCGCGAAGGGCTGACCGTGCTGTCGGCGCGCCCGGCCTTACGTCGGGCGCCGTACTACGCCTACCGCGGCGGCTCGGCTGTTGCGCGCGGCCTGCCTCGCCCGCTGGCTCGGGCCAGCGCGAAAGCGGCCGGCGTCGCGCTGGGGCACCTGTTGCGCGGGCGGCGGCTCATGGTCGCCCGCCATCTGCGCCGAATCCACGGGCCCGAGCTTTCCGAAGTGGAGCTTGCCCTCGCTGTTGATCGGGCCTTTGACTCCTACGCCCGCTACTGGATGGAGTCCTTTCGCCTCCCCAGCATCACGCCGGCTGCGCTCGAGGCCGGCATGGTCTACGACGGCATCGACAATCTCGAAATGGCCCGCGCCGAGGGCAAGGGCGTGATCATGGCCATGCCCCACCTCGGGGGCTGGGACTGGGGTGGAGCATGGCTGGCTTCATCGGGCTACCCGCTCACGGTGGTCGTCGAGCCCGTCGAGCCACCAGAGCTGTTCGAGTGGTTCGTGGGGTTCCGCCGCTCGTTGGGCATGACCGTCGTCCCGCTCGGCCCCGACGCCACGACCGGCGTGTTGCACACGCTGCGGGCGGGAGGAGTGGTCGGGCTGTTGTCCGACCGCGACCTGGTCGGTAGCGGGATCGAGGTCGACTTCTTCGGGGAGCGCACCACGCTGCCCGGGGGGCCGGCCACGCTCGCGTTGCGGACCGGGGCGCCCCTGGTCACCTGCGCCGTCTTCTTCGAGGGTCGGCTCCATCGGGGTGTGGTGCAGCCGCCGATCGACACCACGCGGCAGGGGACGTTGCGCGAAGACGTCGCCCGGATCACGCAGTTGATGGCCGACCAGCTGGCTGGGCTGATCCGGCGCGCCCCCGACCAGTGGCACGTCTTCCAACCCAACTGGCCGTCCGACCCGGGGTACCGAGCCCGAGCGTCCTAGGCGACGCTGAGCTCAGCCTCCCGTTCGTCGAGGAACGCCCACCACGCCTGGCTGGCCCGCCGCGCGCCTCGGTGGACCGACTCCTGGTCTACGGCCAGATGCGAGATGGCCTCGACGGCCCAGGCCGCGTGATCGCCGTCGAGCTCGGCGTGAAGATCCCAGAACCTGACGGCCTCGCCGTCCAACCCGAAGTGGGCCCTCAGGCCCTCGGCCTTGGTGGCTGCCACCTCACGCGCCTGGTCCTCGTACGCGGCCAGCGCGGCCAGCGCGGTCGCCGGTCCCTCCGTCACCGCGGTGTCGTACAGGGCGAGAAGCTGGCCCATGGCTCGGCCTGGAGCCTGTTCGGTGCGTGCCCCCACGGCCTCGGCGAAGCGCTCGAAGCGTTGGGCGTGGGTCGGCTCGCTGCCCGCTTCATCGCGTAGGTTCCTCGCCACCAGTTCGGCAGCCGTCGGGTCGTCGATTCTTGCGATCACCCGGGCCAGCAGAAGAGGTAGGTGCCGCTCGAAATGGCGGTACTGCTCGGCGTAACGGGCCAGCTCGTCGGCGCCCAACTCTCCTCTGCTCCACCGGGTGTAGAAGGGGTGCTCGAGCAGCCGCAGGCCGGAGCCGGCCTCCCGCACGGTCGCGTACACCTGTCGTTGGTCCATCGGGGCCTCCTCGCTCGACGGCGGAGGCTATACGACCTGGCACACTGCCGAGGTGTCCGAGCGGCTCGTTTCGCTCGATGCCTTGCGGGGGGTGACCATTGCCGGGATGGTGCTGGTCAACGACCCGGGCGTCGGGCCGCCGTACCTCTACCGGCAGCTCCAACATGCGCCCTGGAACGGATGGACGTTCGCCGACACGATCTTCCCGTGCTTCTTGTTCATGGTTGGCGTCTCCATGGGCCTGGCCTCAAGGCCACCCGCATGGTCCAGGGTGGCGCGCCGGGTTGTGCTCCTTTTCGCCCTCGGCCTCGTCGTGAACGCGGCCGGGTCGGTGTTCGCGGGTTCCTCGGCGGGGTCGGTGCTCGCCCACCTGCGCATCATGGGCGTCCTGCAGCGCATCGCTCTCGCCTACCTGCTGGCCGTCATGATCACCATGTGGTGGTCACCGGCAAAACAGCCCGTCATCGGGGCGGCGATCCTTCTGGCGGCGTGGGCCGCGTTGGCCTGGGTGCCGGTGCCCGGTGCCGGGGATGGCCACCTGACCGCAGGTCACAATCTGGAGGGCTGGATCGACCGCCACGTGTTTGGTTCCGCCCACCTGTACCGGATGGGTAGCGTCGGCTACGACCCCGAGGGCCTGTTTGGCTGCCTCCCGGCGGCGGTCAGCGTCCTCATCGGCGTTGCAGCCGGTCGCCGGGTCCGCGCCGGTGGGCATGGCTTGGTCGCGTGGCTCGCGGGATGGGGCGCCGTCCTGGGCATCGCAGGTTGGGCCTGGGGGCAGGTGCTGCCTATCAACAAGCGACTCTGGACGAGCTCCTACGTACTGCTGATGGGCGGGATCTGTCTGGGCCTGCTGGCCTTTGCTCATCTGCTGTTCGACCGGTGGGCACCGCCCTTGGGAAGGCCCGCTGCTGTCCTGGGCGCCAATGCCATCGTTGTCTACGTCGCCACCGAGCTGACCGGGACCGCAATGGGGACGTTCCACCGTGGCCGGGTTCCAGTCAGTTACTGGCTCTGGGCGACCTACCTGCGGCCGGCCTTCGGCGGCCTAAACGGGGCCGTGGCCCACGCCACGCTCATTCTGGCGATCTGGTGGGTGGTCGCCTACGGGCTGTATCGGCGCCGGTGGCTGCTGCGGGTGTGACCTCCCGGTACCGTTGACAACGTGAGGATCGCCCAGGTTTGTCCCTACAGCCTCACCTTGCCGGGTGGCGTGCAGAGTCAGGTGATGGGGCTCACACGGGCGTTGCGGGCTCTTGGCCACGAAGCGCGCGTCCTGGCGCCGTGCGACGGACCGCCGCCGGCGTCCTTCGTCACTCCTCTCGGCCAGTCCATCCCGACGGCGGCCAACGGCTCGGTGGCACCGATCGCCCCGGACCCGTCGTGTGCCCTGCGCACCATCCGGGCCCTGCGCGACGAGACCTTCGACGTGATTCATCTCCATGAGCCCCTCGTTCCCGGACCGACCCTCACGGCGTTGCTCGTCACCGACGTTGCCACGGTGGGGACTTTCCACCGTGCCGGCGAGAGCACGGCGTATGCCGCTCTCCGCCCGGCGGTGCGGTGGGCCGCACGCAAGCTGCAGGTGCGCTGCGCCGTGTCCGAGGACGCGCGCGCCACGGCGATGGCGGCGCTCGGGGGCGACTACGAGGTGCTGTTCAACGGTATCGAGATCGAGCGCTTCGCCAAGGCCGATCTTTGGCCGACGCAGGGCCCCACCATCTTCTTCGTCGGACGTCACGAGCCGCGGAAGGGCTTGACCGTTCTGCTCGAGGCCATGGCCTGCCTGCCGCCTGAGGTGCGGCTCTGGGTGGCGGGCGACGGTCCGCAGACGCATCAACTGAAGGCGAAGTTCGCCCACGACTCCCGCATCGAATGGCTCGGCCGGGTCGACGACGACGAGAAGGCAGCCCGGCTTCGCGGCGCCGACGTCTTCTGCGCTCCCTCGCTGGGCGGAGAGTCGTTCGGCATCGTTCTGCTGGAGGCCATGGCCGCGCAGACCGCCATCGTCGCCAGCGATCTGCCCGGCTACCGGGTCGTGGCCCGAGACGGTGTTGAGGCGCTGCTCGTCGAGCCCGGTGATCCGCGGAGCCTGGCCGTGTCGATCACGCTGGTGCTGGCCGACGCTCTACTCAGCGACGCTCTCGTTCGGGGCGGCGAGATGCGGGCGGCGGAGTTCTCCATGGATCTCCTCGCGCGGCGCTACCTCGACGTCTACGCGCGCCTGCAAGGCGCGTAACGCGAAGGAAGGGCCCCGAAGGGCCCTTCCTTTCACCACGGAGCGGGATGGATCAGTCGCGCGCAACCGCTGCCGGCCGCACTTCGGGCCGCCGGCGCCAGCGCACCACGGCCAGCGAGAGGCCGCCGAAAAGGACGCCGAGCATGGCCAGCTCGGGACGGCCGCCCGTGTGTGGCAGCGGGACGCTGGGATTGGAGACGACAGGCGTTCCCGGCGCCACCGGAGCTGCGGCCACGGTGAACGTCGAGGCTCCTGACACCGACGCGATCTGCACGAGGGCGCCGCCCGTGAGCGGAGCCGCCGTCTGCAGGAGCGAGGCGACGGTGCTCATGGCTGTCCCCATGGGCAGGGGCACGGCTGCGAGCGCCGTACCGAGCTCCGAGCCAATCGTGGCACCGGTGAGCTTGCTGACCGCAGCCAGGACGGCCGCGGGATCGATCGGTGCGATCTTGGCGGTCAGCCCGGTGATGCCGGCCACAGCCTGGGTGTAGCTGCCGTTCGTGGTCACGCTCTTCGCCTGGTCGAGGACCGAGATGCTGACCAGGTTCGCCGGCAGGTTGAGGGTGCTCAACAAGCCGTTGAGGGCGGTGTTGGCACTGGCGAGCAGTCCGTTGACCGTGGCCGCCACGGCCGAGGCGTCGATGGCCGGCAAGGCGATGCCCGCAACCTTGATATTGAGCGGAGCGGTGGTGATGCCGGCGGCCGAGTTGGCGACAGTGTCAGCCGCCTTGGTGGTGATGCCGACCGAGGTGGCGGCGACCTGCACCAAGGGCAGCGAGTCGAGGGCGGAGAGGCCGCTGGTGAGCAACGCCACCAGCTTGGCCTGCACCTGGTCGACGACGCCGTTGACCTGGGCCACCGTTGATCCGGTCGACGGGGCCGTGACACCGACCTTGCCGAGGATGCCGGACGTCGTCGAATCGATCGCGCCGGTGACCTGATTGAGGGCCGGGTTGATGGTGGCTCGCAGCGACGTGATGCTCGAGTTCAGTTGATCGACGAGGGTGCTCAGGTCTACGCCAGTCGGGAGGCCAGGAACGGCGGCGCCGAGTTGCTTTAGTAGGGCGCTGACTGTCGGGATCGGCAAGGTCGCCGGGTCGATGCCGAGGCCCCGGAGCAGCACGCCCAGGTCGAGGATGCTGATGTTGCCGATGTTGACGGTTCGAGCACCGTCGGCATCGCTGGTGAGGGCGTTGGCGCCCAAGGTCGACGAGAGCAGGTCAATCGACAGCAGGCCCCCGCCCACCAGGCTCAACTTGTCGACCTCGGCCGCCGTCATCGCCGAATGCGCCGCGCTCGAAGCGAAATCCGAGTGCAGCGCTGCCGCCTTCAGGGTTCCCGTCGCTAGCGCGGCCGGGACGCCCAACGACGAAAGGCTGATCGCCTGGCCCGCGGCGTCGGACTGCCCGCCGGGGGCCTGGGTGGTGAGGGGCGGTACGGAGGCATTGAGGTGCAGCACCTGCGAGGCCACGGACAGGGGGTTGAGGCTGGTATTGGCGGACGGTGTGCCGGTGTGTGGGTCGATGCTGGCGTTGCCCACGTCTCCGAGGACGCTGAGGTTGAGCAGCGACCCGGCTTGACCGAGAGCGACGTTGAGGACGGTGGTCTTGGTGACGGTGCCCCCAACCCCCGTTGGCGCGGCACTTGCCGGCGCTGCCGCGATGGCCACTCCGGCGGTCGCAACCACGGTCAGCGAGGCAACAACATGAGTAAGTTTGCGCATAACGCCTTTCCCTCAGCGGTCCCGGACGGATCCCCACCGTCACTTTGGGCATCTACTCGTGGCTTGGCCATGGCCCGATCGGAGCATTTCGCAGTAGTCCGAAGTAACTAGTCATGCCGTGGTCATCTGGGCCTTTCCGCCGCCCCCTTATGCTTCGGGGGTTCGAGCCGGCACATTGGGGGGGGTGAGCGTTGGTCCCGGGACTGGTAGCGGCGGCCGGGGCGCTCGTTCTGGTCTTCCTTCTCGGCGTTACCGCCCTCGTGCGTTCGGCCCGCGGCGTGGTTGCCTCCTCATGGGGCGAGCTGCAGGCCGCCATCGACGCCCGTGCCGCGGCCGCCCGGGAGGTTGGCCACGTTGTCGGGGCCTATGCCGGCGACGGCCCCGAAGTGAGCGCCTTGTCGGATGCGGCCGGGGCGTGCCAGCAAGCCAGCGTCGATCAGCGCGAGGCCGCCCAGCAGGAGCTGCTCAAGCGACTGCGACGGGTGCTGGCGCTGGTCACGGAGTATCCCGAGTTGGCCGGCGGAGCCACGTTCCGGGAGGTGCGGACTGCCCTCGACCGCGCCCAGGCGGCCGTTGTCGAGGCGTCGGCCGCCTACGAGGCCGCCGCGGCCCGCCTCAATCGACGGCTGGAACGGCGCATCCTGCGTCCAGGTTCGGCGCTGCTGCGATGCGCCCCCGCCCCCTCCTTCGAAGCCGGCGGCCCCATCCCCGCCGGGTAGGCTCACGCTGGCCATGACGTCGACGCAGTCACGCACCGTCCTGGCGGCCGCGCCCTCCCGGTTGCTGGCCGAGGCCGCCGTCGCGCTCGCCGCGGCCTGCATCGTCGTCGTCGGGGTGATCGGGCTGCTTATCGGTCACGTTCTCCTCTTGCTTGGCATTGGCATCGTGCTCGGGGCGGGCATGGCCGCCGCCGTCATCGTCCGGATCCGGGCCGACGCCGAACGCCGGGCGCTGGCGCTGTTCACACTGCGGCCGGCTGACGCCGTCGTAGACGCCAGGCTGATCAACCTGGTCGACGGGCTGTGCACGGCTGCGGGGCTCACTCGACCGCAGCTTTGGGTCCACCCGTCGTCCTCGCCGAACTCCCTCACATTGGGCCGAGACGCCCGCCACGGCGCGCTCATCGTGACCGAGGGGCTGTTGACCAAACTGTCCCGCATCGAGCTCGAAGGCGTGCTGGCCCATGAGCTCAGTCATCTCATGGCCGGTGACACGATCCAGCCGACCCTGGCGCTGGCCCTCTGCGGCTCCGCTGCGCCCGGGGTGTCGGCGCGGCTGGCAGTCCGCGGCGTTCGGCCCTCGCGGGAGGCGGCTGCCGATCTCGCGGGCGTGGCGCTGACCCGCTACCCGCCCGGCTTGCTCGGCGCCCTCGAGCGCGTGCAGGCCGATCCCGAGCCGCCCGCCGATGGGCCCCCGGCGGCGCGGGACCTCTGGCTACGGCCAAGTGGAACCGGCGCCGATCTGCATGCCCGCATCGAGACCTTGCAGGAGTTGTAATCCCGGCCGGCTCTCTCACCGGGCCGCCGTAGACTGCGGGCCATGACGTCCACGCCCGATCCCACCGGTCAGCGCCTCACCGGCACGGCCCGCGTCAAGCGAGGGCTCGCCGAGATGCTCCGCGGCGGGGTGGTCATGGACGTAGTCAACGCCGAGCAGGCCAAGATCGCCGAGGACGCGGGCGCCACGTCCGTCATGGCGCTCGAGCGTGTCCCGGCCGACATCCGCCGCGACGGCGGCGTCGCCCGCATGACCGATCCGGCCCTGATCGAGGACATCAAGGCCGCGGTCACCATTCCGGTGATGGCCAAGGCGCGCATCGGCCACTTCGCCGAAGCCCAGGTGCTCGAAGCCCTGCAGGTCGACTACATCGACGAGAGCGAGGTCCTCACTCCGGCTGACGAGGCCCATCACATCGACAAGTGGGCCTTCACGGTGCCGTTTGTGTGCGGGGCCACCAACCTCGGCGAGGCCCTCCGCCGCATCTCCGAAGGCGCGTGTATGATCCGCTCCAAGGGCGAAGCGGGGACCGGCAACATCGTCGAAGCGGTCCGTCACCTGCGCTCGATTCTCGGCGACCTGCGCAAGGTCACCCAGGCCGACTCGGCCGAGGTCTACGACTGGGCCAAACAGCTGCGGGCGCCCGTCGAGTTGGTGGCCGAGATTCGCGCGACGGGCCGCCTGCCGGTGCCGCTGTTCTGCGCGGGCGGGATCGCCACGCCGGCCGATGCGGCGCTGGTGATGCAGCTGGGGGCAGAGGCCGTGTTCGTGGGCTCCGGGATCTTCAAGTCGAGCGACCCGCCGAGGTTTGCCCGGGCCATCGTCGAAGCGACCACCCATTTCCAGAACCCCGAGGTCATCGCCAAAGTCAGCCGGGGTCTCGGCCAGGCTATGCCTGGCGCTGAGCTGGCCTCGTTGGACATCCGGCTGGCCGAGCGAGGGTGGTAACCGGGCCCAAGGTCGGCGTCCTGGCTCTTCAGGGCGCGTTTCGCGAGCACATCGAGATCCTTCAGAGCCTTGGTGCCCACGCGGTCGGCGTGCGCCAGCCCGGGGACCTCGTCGGCATCGATGCGCTGGTGCTGCCCGGAGGCGAGAGCACGACCATGTCGATGCTCCTCGACAGTTCGGATCTGTCGGGGCCGCTCGGCGAGCTGATCGGCTCCGGCGCGCCGGTGCTGGCGACTTGTGCCGGCCTCATCCTGCTGGCCCGCACCGTGGAGGCGGGACGGCCGGACCAGCGCGGTCTCGGCGTGCTCGACGCGGATGTGGTCCGCAACGGGTATGGACGTCAGATCGCTTCCTTTGAGGTCCCCGTGCAGGTGGCCGGTATGGACGGGGGACCGTTCCCGGCTGTGTTCATCCGGGCGCCGGTAGTGCGTTCGACAGGCGCCGGCGTCGAAGTCCTGGCTACCGTCGCTGACCAGGCCGTCCTGATCCGCCAGGGCCCGGTGCTGGCCTCGACGTTTCACCCGGAGCTCTCGGGGGATCTGAGGCTCCATCAAATGTTTGTGGGAGGCGCATAAGCCATGTCGGGTCATTCCAAGTGGGCGACCATCAAGCACAAGAAGGGCGCCCAGGACAAGGCTCGCGGCAAGTTGTTCGCCAAGCTGATCCGCCAGGTCGAGGTGGCGGCCCGCGAGGGTGGTGGCGACCCGGAGTCCAATGCCACCTTGCGGACGATGTTCCAAAAGGCGCGTGACAGCTCGGTGCCCCTCGACACCATCGAGCGGGCCATCAAGCGGGGGACGGGCGAGCTCGAGGGCGTCCGTTACGAGGCCATCACCTACGAGGGTTACGCCCCGTGCGGGGTCGGTGTCTACATCGAATGCCTGAGCGACAACCGCAACCGGACCGGAGCTGAGGTGAGGTCGATCTTCTCCAAGAACGGCGGCTCGATCGCCGAGCCCGGGGCGGTGGCCTGGCAGTTCGAACGCAAGGGAGTGGTCATGCTCCCCAAGACGGTGCAGGAGGACGATCTGACGATGGTCGCCCTCGAGGCCGGCGCCGAGGACCTTTCCGACGAGGGTGACCTCTGGCAGGTCACCTGCCCGCCGGCCGAGCTGGGGACGCTTCGCAGCGCGCTCGAGGAGGCCGGCATCGGCTTCGAGACGGCCGACCTCACCATGATCTCGACCACGACGGTGCCGCTCGACAACGAGTCGGATGCCCGTAAGGTCCTTCGTCTCATCGACGCCCTCGAGGATCACGACGACGTGCAAAACGTGTACGCCAACTTCGACATCCCTGACGCCGTGCTGGACCTGGTCGAAGCCTGATCCACCACCAAGGCCACGCGGGTTGGTAGCTTCCGAACGCATGTTCGTGCTTGGGATCGACCCCGGGCTCTCCCGGTGCGGGTACGGCGCGGTGCGCCGGGTCGCCGACGGGCAGGGTCGGGTCGCCGGCGGCCTGCGCCGGGGTGCCGGCGGGCTGGAAGCGGTCGCCGCCGGCGTCATCACGACCCCCCCGGACGAAGCCCTTCCGGACCGGCTGGCCGCGCTGGGCGACGAGCTCGCGCTCCTGCTGGCCCAGCTGCGGCCGGATGTCGTGGCCGTTGAGCGGGTCCTGTTCCAGACCAACGCTCGCACGGCCATGGCCGTGGGTCAGGCCAGCGGGCTGGCACTGGCGGCCGCGGCCCGAAGCCGTGTGGCTGTGGTCCAGTACAGCCCCAACGAGGTCAAGCTGGCCGTGACGGGATACGGATCGGCGACCAAGGCCCAGGTCCAGGCCATGGTCCAGTCGATGCTGGGGCTGGCCGATCGGCCCCGGCCTGCGGACGTGGCGGATGCCCTCGCCTTGGCCATCTGTCACCTGGGAGCTGCGCCGTTGGCCGCCCGGGTTGCCGCTGCCGAAGCCCAAGAGAGGCGGTCCGAGCGCCGACGGGCGAGGACGTTGGCGTGATCGGGTCCCTGCGGGGTGTGGTTCTCGATCGGTCGCCAGCGACGGTCGGGGGTGAGGTCCTCCTCGAGGTTGGTGGCGTCGGCTACCGGCTCTCCGTACCGGCCGGGACCCTGTCGATGGCCGAGCTGGCCGCCCCCCTATTCGTTCACGTGCACACGCATGTCCGTGAGGACGCCATCGTATTGTACGGCTTTGCGTCTCGAGACGAGCGGGCGTGCTTCGACGCTCTGATCACCGTGCACGGGGTCGGTCCGGCCCTGGCCCTGGCGTTGCTCTCGACGCACGGCCCGGCGGCCTTGCGCCGCATTGTCGCGAGCGAGGACGCCGACGCCCTGACCCTGGTTCCGGGGGTTGGCAAAAAGACGGCCGTTCGGTTGTTGCTCGAGCTCAAGGCCAAGCTCGACGTCGACTTCGGCGGCGGTGGCGACGTGCTGTCGCTCGTGGGCGCGGCCGCGGGCCAGGTCCCCCCGACACCTCGAGCCGAGGTACGCGCCGCATTGGCCGGCCTGGGCTACGGGCCGGACGAGGTGCGGGAAGCCCTCAGCGAGGTTCCGGAGGACGGTGATCCGGCTGAGCTGTTACGCCTGGCCCTGCGGCAATTGGCGGCGGTCCGGTGAGCACGCCGCGTCCCAGCGCCCGACGGGAGGAGGTCCTGCACGGGGCCTCCGACGCAACTCCGCTCGACGGGGCCGAGGAGTTCAGCCTCCGCCCGGCAGCCGACCCGCTCGAGGCGGCCGAGGAGTTCAGCCTCCGCCCGGCAGCCGACCCGCTCGAGGCGGCCGAGGAGTTCAGCCTCCGCCCCCGCCGGCTTGCTGAGTTCGTCGGTCAGCCGCGCCTCAAGGAGCATCTCGAGATCGTGCTCGAAGCGGCTCGTCGCCGGGGTCAGCCCGCCGACCACCTGCTGCTCGCCGGCCCCCCCGGCCTGGGCAAGACCAGCCTGGCTGGGATCGTGGCGGCCGAGATGGGCGTGGGCCTACGCATCACGTCGGGTCCGGCGCTGGTTCGGGCCGGGGACATGGCCGCCATCCTCACCGACCTCCACGACGGCGAGGTCCTCTTCATCGACGAGATCCACCGCCTGGCCCGACCGGTCGAGGAGATCCTTTACCCGGCCATGGAGGACTTTCAGCTCGATCTCGTCCTCGGAAAGGGCCCGGCCGCCCGATCGCTGCGTCTGGATCTCCCCAAGTTCACCTTGGTCGGGGCCACCACCCGCACCGGCCTGCTCACGGGCCCCCTCCGCGATCGGTTCGGGATGGTCGAGCGGCTCGACTTCTACGAGCCTGCGGATCTCGAGGCCATCCTCACCCGGGCCGCGGGGATCCTGGGGGCCGACCTCGACCCTGAAGGAGGGCGGGAGATCGCGCGGCGCTCGCGGGGTACCCCCCGAATCGCCAACCGGCTGCTCAAGCGGGTCCGTGACTTCGCCGAGGTGCGCAGCGACGGGCGGGTGAGCGCGGCTACCGCTCACGCCGGCCTGGCTCTGTTTGGCGTCGACGACCTCGGCCTCGACAAGGTGGACCGGGCCATTCTCTCGGCGGTCTGCGAGCGCTTCGGTGGAGGACCGGTGGGGCTGAGCACCCTGGCCGTGTGCGTGGGCGAGCAGCCCGACACGGTCGAAGACGTCTACGAGCCGTTCCTGCTTCGCCGGGGGTTGCTGATGCGTACGCCCAGGGGCCGGGTGGCGATGCCGGCGGCCTGGGCCCATCTCGGTCTCAATCCGCCCGAAGGGCCTTCGCTGTTCTGACTGCAGGGCGGGCCCTGTGGATACTCATGGTGCACTTATCGCGCTCACAGCACGATAAGTGCACCACGACAGGCAAGAGGAACCCCGCAACCTCAGCTGTAGAGCCCCTGGCACATCCCCCAGTTGAGTGACATGACCGCGACACACACCGGAGTCCCTCCCTGGCTGAGCTTGGCCGGTGACGAGGCCGGGTGGGCCAGGACCGACCCAATCCCGGTGGCGCTGGCCACGGCTAGCGCGATGGTCACCACGAGACGCCGTAGACGTCGAGTCATCGGTGGGATCCTCCTTGAGCGAGATTTTTGGCCTGGGTGAGCAGTTCTTGGGGGTCTACGCCGACGCCCACGCCCCCTACCCAGGTGTGAACGGGCTGGGAATCGACCCGGCTGCGGGCCTGCTGCCCATCGAGGACCTGGATCCTCGCCAGCCGGGGCGTGGCACCGGGCGTTGGCGCCGACGAGGTGGATGGGACGTGCGCAGCGGCGTGGGGGGCCGGGCCCGCCCCCCCCCCCGCCCCCGCCGTTGGTGTGGGTTCCCCCCC